>NPIE01001253.1_pt1 | contig 97780 bp, 75 predicted proteins | sample 8637661 | NCBI WGS metagenome assembly NPIE01 (sample SAMN07420842, study PRJNA396082) | bioreactor metagenome | isolation source: sample BA12 brine-fed electro-methanogenic bioreactor BA | place: Japan: Kochi | collected 2016-12-09
ATTATATTGGACGATCTACTAGTCCTGCGGGACGCGCAGGAAGTCGGCCACGCCCCAGCCCTCGATTGTGGGGTTATCCAGGCTGCGCAGCTGCCACCAGGTGAAGTCGTTGGCGGCTTCCGGCCCGCCGATGACCTCAAAGCGGCTGCCTTCCGCCGCGATCAGCACGACGGGGAAGCCTGTCCCCGCCCCGCCGCGCACATTCAGCCCGGCCGTCCCCACGTCAAACACCTCAATTTCCGCCCCGATGCGAACTTCGAGCTGCTCCGGCGCGGGCGTGATGGCGGATCCGGGCGTTTCCTCCAGCGCGGCCCCCGGTGTTTCCGGGGTGTTCAGGGCGGAGGTCGGCGTGGGGGTGGGCAGGCGCGGCGTGGGCGAAACCGGCGGATCGGTGGGGGCGCGCGTGGGCGTGGACGTCACCACGATGATCACGGGCGTTTCCCCGCCAGGGCTGAACCGCCCGCCCAGCGAGCCGAGGGCCATCACAATCAGCGTGGCAACCAGCGCCACCCCGCCCAGCAGCACCAGCAGCGACCACCACGGGAAATACAGCCCGCTGTCACGCCGTTCGCGCGCGGTGCGGCGGCGGCGCCGGCGGTCGTCAGCCGGGGGTGCGCCCACCGGAGGCCGATCCTCAAAGCCGCCGTAAACGGGCGGCGGTGGCGCGGCCGGCGGGGAGACCAGCGGGTCTTCGGTGTAAGAACGGGTCGGCGGCACGGCCTGCGTGCCGGGGGGACGGCTGGCGGATGGCACCGCCCGCGTGACCTCATCATAGGCGGGGTCGTAGCCGGGGCGGATCACGGTGTCCTCGCCGAACGGGTCATGCGCGGGGAAGGCCGCACCGGCGGCCTCGTCATCGGCGGGGAATCCGGGATCATCCGGCTCATCAGGTGTATAGCGGTCGGGGACGAAGCTGTCCTCGTCCTCCTGGGGCAGGTCATCCGGCATGCTGGCGGAAATCCGCGTTTCATCCAGCATGGAGGGGTCCAGCCGCGCGATCTGGCGCGTGGGCATGTCGTGATCGTCGTAGCCCTGCGGAAGGATGCGCGACTCACCGGGCGGGGTTTCCTCCTCACCCAGCGGCGCGGCTTCGTCGCGGGTCAGTTCGTCATCGTCGAGCGGGTCTTCGTCAGGGTCGGGATAAAATCGTTCGCCACCCATGCTGCGCCTTCCTTCGCTGCCATCGCTGCCATCGGATACGCCCTAAGTCTACAGCAGCCCGCGGCGTGACACAACGCGCCGGCCCGGCACGCGCCGGCCCAAACCGGGGCCAGGCCGAAGCACGCCCGGCGGCGGGGTGTCCGGTGCTGTGAGCGTACGGCGTGCCAGCCGCCGTCAGGTGCTTACCCGCTCCCCGCGGTCGGCGGCGGCGTGGCGGTGGGCAGGGCGGTCGGGGTGGCGGTGAACGTTGCCGTGGGCGTGGGGGTGGCGGTGGGCATTGGCGTGGGCGGGGCCGGGTCCACCCGGAGCAGGGCCGGGTCGATATTGAGGCATTCCAGCGCCTCGCGCTCAATCCACACCCGCTGGTCGTCATTGGCGAAAACGCGCAGCCACTGGCCGCTGCCATCCCGCCGGTCGGGCACGATAGCCTGCCCGCTGTTCACTCGCCCCAGGATGGTGTGCAGCGTGCTGGGCCCGGCCCAGATCGCGGTTTTGTCGGTCATCACGGTGCAGACCGGGTCCTCGATGGGGATGGTCAGCACCTGTTCGGCGCTCTGCCCCGCGCCGCCTTCCGCGCGCAGCGTGATGCTGACGGGCGCGGCGCCCAGCACGCGGAACTGGCGCGAATCGGTGGGGTTGAAGGTGGGGATATCGCTGGTATCGCCCGGCACGCCGATTAGTTGGACGTGCGTGCCGCCGGGGACTTCCCAGGTCAGCACGATATCCTGCTCGATATAGCGGATTTGCCTGCCCGGTGAAGCGCTGAAATTGGCGATCACCAGCGGCTCATGGGCATACACCTGCACCGCGCGGCGATCCTCCTGCGCACCGCTGCGCGCCACCAGCACGATCTCGTGCGCGCCGGGGGTGCGCAGGGCCAGCGCCAGGCTGCCATCGCCTGCGGGGAGCGGCTCCGGGTGGGGGATGCCGTTCACTTCCAGCCCCAGCTCGGCCACGTCCTGCACCTCCCAGCTCACCACGACCTGCTCCCCCTGCACGATTTCGGCGGCCGAAACGGCCATCCCCAGGATCTGGGGCGGCGGGGAAGGCCGCAGCAGGACGAACAGCAGCGCCACCCCCAGCAGGAACAGGGTCGCCAGCCCGCCCACCGCCGCGCCCAGCCGCCAGCCGTGCAGCGGCGGCGCGACCCGCAGCCGCGCGGGCAGCGGGGTGACGAATCCCGCGGCGTCATGCGAGCGAGCCATCACCACAAAGGGCAGCTCCTGCGGCGCGCCGACCAGCGCCCGCTGGCGGGGGGTCACCTCCGCGCGGATGGTCATGCGCCGCCCGGCTTCCAGCACCACGCGCGGCGGCGTAAACGTGAAGGCGAGGCTCTGGCGCGGGTCCTGCCCGGCGAAGCTGAGGGGCAGGGGCGCGTTGCCCTGGTTGTGGATGAAGATCGGTAGCGACTGGCCGGCCTGCACCTGCCGGCGGCCCAGGTCAATGCCAAAGCCGCTGTAGGGCAGCACGCGCAGCGTCATGCTGGCATCCACGGTCTGGGTGGGCCGGGACTTGCTGCGCACCTGGACCATCACGGTATACGTGCCGGGAAGCGAATCGGGCTTGCGCAGCGGCTTGAAGCTCAGGATCAGGTGGACGGTTTCGTCCGGCTCCAGGTCCACATCCACCCGCTCCAGGCGCACCCACTCCGCCGGGACGCCATCGACCTCAATGAAGTAGTGATCCGGCCCATCCCCCAGGTTCTGGATGATCAGCATGCCCTGCACGAACACGCCCGGCGTGACGCCGTGGGGCGGCTCGATCAGCTCGACCCGGTAGGAGGGCTGTTCGTAGGCGATGCGCTGGGTGATATCGCCCGGCAGGTAGGGCTGGGTGGGGTTGTCATCCAGCGGCTGATAGATCAGGCGGATCTCGCCGATCTGGACTTCCTCCCCGCCGGTCAGCGGGGTTGGGGTGTTCGGCTCCAGCTTGCGGCCGTCAATATACGTGCCATTGATCGAGTCCAGGTCTTCCAGGAAGACGCTCTCGTCGCGGTAGGTCAGGGCGGCATGGTAGCGCGAGATCGCGTTGGCTTCGGTCAGGGCGATATCATTGCCCGGCGAACGCCCGATCGCGACCGTCGGCTTGCTTAGCTCGTAGGACTGCATCGGCCCATCCGGCCAGTAGATGTCCAACCGCCCGTAAATCATGGCTGCTCCCTGCCTGAACGATGCACGCGTATTGTAGCCCTGACTGAAAAGCGGAGCAATTAAGACTGCGCCGGTTGGCGTGAATGCAAACGCCGCCCGCGGAAGGGTGGCGAGCGGCGTCTTTCGCGCTGAGCAGCGTCGCGCTACAGCGTCGTGCTGCCACCGGGGTCAATCACGATCACCCGGCTGGTGGTTTCGTTATGCACGCGCTGCGCCCAGGCTGCGGCGTCGGCCTGGATCGCGGAGAAAGTGTTGTAATGCACCGGCAGCACACTGGCCGGCTTCAGGAACTGCACCGCGCGCAGGGCTTCATCCGGGCCCATCGTGAAGTTCCCGCCGATGGGCAGCACGGCCAGGTCCAGCCCTTTTTCGCCGATAAGCTGCATATCCGAAAACAGGGCGGTGTCCCCGGCGAGGTAGAGACGCTTGCCGCTGTTGGTCGTGATCAGGATGCCGTTCGGCTGCCCGCCATAGGAGCCATCTGGCATGCTGGAGCTGTGAAAGGCGATGGTGAGGGCCACCCGCGCGAAGCCAAAATCAAAAGCGCCGTCGGGGTTCATGCCGTGTGTGTCCTGCACGCCCTGCCGGTGAATCCAGCCGGCCACTTCGTTGTTCGCGATCACCTTCGCGCCGGTGCGTTTGGCGATCGCCACGGTGTCGCCCACGTGGTCGCCATGCCCGTGGGTCAGCAGAATGTAGTCGGCGTGAAGGGTGTCGGGGGTGGTGCTCGCCAGCGGGTTGCCCGAGAGGTAGGGGTCCACCAGCACATGGGTGCCATCCATCTCAAGCGCCAGGGCGGCATGCCCCAGCCAGGTCAGTTTAACACTCATTCGTAAGTTTGCTCCTCCCTGTAAATAACGCTCTTCATGTAAGTAACCAGCGGGCAGCCCCCGGCCCGGCCGGCCGGGCCAGCGCCGGGGCCAGTCACACGGTGAGCGCGGGCTAATCCGCGGCAGACCGGGCGGTTTCTTCCGATTCGTCCACTTCGCGCCACAGCTCGGTGGCGCGGTCAGGATACAGCACGCCATCCAGGTGATCGATCTCATGCTGGAACACGCGCGCCAGCCAGCCATCTGCCTTAATCCGCAGCTTCTTGCCGTCGCGGTCCCGGCCCTTGACCGTGATCGCCTCGTGGCGCATCACGGAGCCGAACATGCGGGGGATGGACAGGCACGCTTCGACGCCGTCCACCATGTCCTCAGAGGCGCGCACGATCTCCGGGTTCACGACCTCGTAGAGCACGCCGGCCTGGTCGCCGTATTCCTCGCGGCTTTGCTCGTCATCCGGCAGGCGCACCACGATCACGCGCTGGCTGATGTTGATCTGCGGGGCGGCCAGCCCGACGCCGGGGGCATCCAGCAGGGTTTCCACCATATCATCCAGCAGGGTATGCAGGTTCGCATCGAAGGTTTTCACCTGCCTGGCCTTGCGGCGCAGGACGTCTGCGTGAGGGCTGCCCAGTACCACAATCTCTCGTAACGCCATTCCTGTAAACTCCCATCAATTGCTCCAGGCGCCGGAATTCCGCGCCCGCTTGCTGTTGAACTTTCTGACCCTCATTATAGACTTTCCCCCGCGGGTCGTCCACCGGGAACGCCGGAGAGGGGAGCGCCCTGGGGGTGTGGGCAAGGGCGAGTCATCCCCCAATAATTGGTGTATTTGTGCCGGCAACCTGCCTGACAATGACGGTAGCGCGATGTTTTCGCCCGCTGCGCGGTCGACAGGCAGGAGCGGGCCTGTCGCGCTAGAATGGACACATTACGCTGTTCCGGGGTGCAGGCGGCGTGCCGGCCGCTGTTCGCCCACCTTCTCGCGGACCCCACCCGGCCCGCTCAACTGCGACCCATTCATGCCCAGTAGGGAGGCAACTATGACAACCGAACCGGCAACCTCGACCCTGGCCCACGCCGATGATGCCTGGCACGCGCTTGATTCCGATGCTGTGGTGCGCAGTCTGGACACCTCACCGGAACACGGGTTGTCCGGCCAGGAAGCCGCCGCGCGCCTGGAACGTTTCGGCCCCAACCAGCTGGCCGAAACACAGCCGCCGACCTTCCTGCAGCTGCTGTGGGAGCAGCTCAACAGCTTTGTGATTATCCTGCTGATGGTGGCGGCCGTGATCTCGGCGCTGCTGGGGGATTATGTGGAAGCGGGCGTTATCGCCGCGATTGTGGTGCTTAACGCGGCGCTGGGGGTGGTGCAGGAGCGGCGGGCCGAGCAGGCGCTGGCCGCGCTGCAGAAGCTCGCCGCGCCGGAAGCGCAGATCATCCGGGATGGCCGGCGGCAGCTGATCCCGGCCACAGGGCTGGTGCCGGGCGATATCGTCCTGCTGGAAGCCGGCAACTACATCCCCGCGGATGTGCGCCTGCTGGAGACGGTGAACCTGCGCATCGATGAATCGGCGCTGACCGGGGAATCCGGGGCCGTGAAAAAGGACGCCCAGGTCTACCTGCAGCAGGACATCCCGCTGGGAGACCGCAAGAACACGGCCTTCATGGGTACGCTGGTCAGTTACGGGCGTGGCCGGGGTCTGGTGATCTCCACCGGGATGCAGACCCAGATCGGCCTGATCGCGCAGATGCTGCAGGGCATGGATCGGGAGCAGACGCCCCTGCAGCGCCGCCTGGACCAGCTGGGCCGCACGCTGGGCACGGCGTCCCTGGTGATCTGCGCGCTGGTGTTCGCGGTGGGCTGGCTGCGCGGCTATGCCCCGCTGGAGATGTTTATGATCGCGGTCGGGCTGGCGATCGCGGCGGTGCCGGAAGGGCTGCCCGCTGTGGTGACGATCAGCCTGGCGCTGGGCATGCAGGAGATGATCAAGCGCCACGCCCTGATCCGCCGCCTGTCCTCGGTGGAGACGCTCGGCTCCGCCACCGTGATCTGCTCCGACAAGACCGGCACGCTGACCCAGAACGAAATGACCGCCACCCACCTGTGGGTCGACGGGGCGGATATCGCCATCAGTGATGACGGTTTCTGGCTGGATGGGGATCAGATCGAGCTGCAGGCGCATCCCGGCGCGCTGACGACGCTGTGGGTGGCCGAGCTGAACAACGACGCTACCGTCGAAACGGAGGCAGGCGGCAGCAGCCAGACCGGGCTGCGGATGTTCGGCGACCCGACCGAGACCGCGCTGCTGGGCGCGGCGCTTAAGGCCGGGGTTGAGCTGGAAGCCCACCAGCGGGCGTACCCGCGCGTGCAGGAAGTGCCGTTCGATTCCGCCCGCAAGCGGATGGTGACCATCCACGCCCTGGCCGAACCGCGCGATTCTGACGCCTCCCCCTTCTACCAGGCCCAGCCCTCCGGCTACGCCGTGCTGGTGAAGGGCGCACCAGATATGGTGCTGGACTCCTGCCAGTTCTACCAGACGATCACGGATGAGATCGCGCCGCTGACCGCCGCCGACCGCGAGCGCATCCTGGCGGCCAACGAGCGCATGACGCAGGACGCGCTGCGCGTCCTGGGGCATGCCTACCGGGTGACGGCCGACCTGCCGGACGTGGACGATGTGGACATGCTGGAACAAGGCCTGGTGTTCACCGGGCTGATCGGCATGATCGACCCGCCGCGGGCCGAAGTGCCTGTCGCCCTGGAGAAGGCCAAGACAGCCGGGGTGCGCACGATCATGATCACGGGCGATTTCCCCAACACCGCCCGGGCGATCGCCCGTTCGATCGGTCTGCTTTCCGAGACGCACCACGTGCTGACCGGCCCGCAGCTCAACCAGATCGATGACGCGGCGCTGCGGGAGGAAGTGAAGCGCACCGACGTGTTCGCCCGCGTTTCGCCGGAGCACAAGATGCGCATTGTGGAGGCCCTGCAGGCCAACGGCGAAGTGGTCGCCATGACCGGGGACGGCGTGAACGACGCGCCCGCCATCAAGCGCGCGGATATCGGCGTGGCGATGGGCATTTCCGGCACCGATGTGGCGAAGGGCAGCGCCGACATGGTGCTGACCGACGATAACTACGCCAGCATCGTCTCGGCGATTGAGCAGGGCCGGATCATCTACAACAACATCCGCAAATTCGTGTTCTTCCTGATTTCCTCCAACCTGGCCGAGATCATGATCATCTTCCTGGCGACACTGGCCGGGCTGCCCGCCCCGCTGACGGTCATCCAGCTGCTGTGGCTGAACCTGATCACGGATGGCGCGCCGGCGCTGGCGCTGGCGATGGAGAAGGGCGACCCGAACGTGATGGAGGAGCCGCCGCGCAAGCCCGGTGAGCCGATCATCAACCGTTCGATGCGACTGGGCATCACGGTGCAGACCATCGTGCAGACCGGCGTGGTGCTGCTCGCCTTCGGGCTGGGTCTGACCTGGCACCTGCAGGGCATGGACGCGATCCCGGCGGGCGAGAACACGTTCTTGTTCCTGCTGCGCTATGACTGGACAGGCACGGATGTGTTCATCGCGGAGACGATGGCGTTTGTGACCCTGTCGATGTGCGAGCTGTTCCGGGCGTACACCGTGCGCTCCGAAAAGGCGTCGCTGCTGCAGATCGGCGTGTTCTCCAACCCGGCGATGCAGGTGGCGGTGGCCTTCTCGGTCATCCTGCTGCTGGCGGTGGTGAATATCCCGTTCCTGCAGCCGATCTTCAACACCCACTTCCTGAGCGTGACGGAGTGGGCGGTGGTGCTGGGCCTGGCGATCGTCCCGGCCATCGCGGAGGAGATCACCAAGGCGTACCTGCGCTGGCGTGACCGCCAGCCCGCCGCGGCGTAGAGGGCGGCGCCCCGGGCGCTCCTGGTGGTGTATGCTGGCAAACGACTGATCGCGTGTAAGCGACCGTGCTGGAGGCAGGCCGATGCAACCATTGCAGGACTATGTGCATATCCGCGGGGTGTGCCACAACCCGCACCCCCAGGCTGACCCTGAGCGGCTGGAAACAGAGATGGCATTCTGCCAGCGGCTGCAGCTGAACGCCCTGCGTTTCTGGATGGATATGGAGGCGTGGGAGCAGCAGGGCGACGCGTACTTCGACATGCTGGATCACTTCATGCGCACCGCGTGGCGCTATGGCGCTTCCAGCATGCCGATCCTGTGGAACGGGAATTTCATCCGCGAATGGAACGACCCGGATGAAGCGTGGTACGCCCGCGCCGCAACCTACGCCCGGACGTTCATCGAGCGCTTTCGGGATGAGCCGTTCATCCTGATGTGGGATGTGATCAACGAGCCATTCTGCAATGACTACATGCACCACGGCCCGGCGGAGCAGTACCCGGCCCGCTTCGAGAACATCAGCCGCTATGTGCGCCGGCTGTGCGAGATCGTGCGCCGCTGTGACCCACAGGGGTGCATGACCGTGGGGCATGAGGCCGTGCCGCACTGTGTGTCCACCAACGACCTGGTGGACGTGATCTCCTTCCACGACTACCTCTCCACCCGCCGCGAGATCGAAAACGCGATCCTGGCCGCGGAGGCGATGGGCGCGCAATGGGGCAAGCCCATCCTGAACACGGAAACCGGCTGCGTGGGCCGCGCCAACCCCTACGAGGTGGAGCTGGAGCTGCTGCAGCAGCACCGCATCGGCTTCTACCTGTTCAACCTGGTCAGCGAGGGGTTCTGGGGGGATATCCACGGGCTGGTGTACCCGGACGGCACAATCCGCGATCCGGCCGTTATCGCCGCGCTGTTCGGCTTCTTCCGCAACCGCACGCCGAGCCGCATCCTGGTGAACGCCAATAAGGAGGGGCACGCCTACCGCGCGGTACAGGCGGTGGAGGACGTGCTGCGCGTGGAGCAGACCACGCTGTTTATGCAGAAGCCCAAAACCACCGACGACATCCTGGAAGCGGCGGAATACTGCGTGAACATCCTGGAAGCCGCCGAGATGGTGCCGATGTGGGACGCGCCCAGCGCGCGGATCGCGATCTGGCGGGCGCAGCCGGAGGCCGAACGGGACGTGCATGCCATCCGCCGCTTTGCCTACGAGATGGCTAACCTCGTGCGCGAAAACTGTTTGTTCTGATCACGATGCGGGGAAGCCCGGCCAGGCGGGATCGCCGATCCTGCCTGGCCGGGTGGTAATGCGATTGCCTGCGCCAGCGCTAAAAGCGCAGCAGCGTGTCCGGCTCCGCGGAAAGCGGGACCGGATCACCCAGCCGCCCGCCCGCGCCCAGCCGGGCGGGGATGGCGGCCCCCGCGCGAACAAACACCGGGATGCGCTCCAGCGGGACGGGCATTTCGACCCGGCCGCCCCCCTCAAGCGCCTCGCCCGTCCACAGGTCAAACCACGTCCCCTCCGGCAGATAAACCGCCCATGTGCTCGCCTCCGGCTCGGTGACCGGCGTGACCAGCAGGTCGCGCCCGAAGCAGTACTGGTACGGGTCGGCGGCGGGGTCGGTGAGCGCCAGCGCGCGCATCAGCGGCTCGCCGCTGGCGGCGGTGTGCTGCGCTTCCTGCCAGATGTAAGGCATGAGGTTGTGGCGCACGTTGGTGAAGTGGCGGAAGATCGGGATCACGCGCTCGTCGCCGGTCTGGGCCTGGATGTTCCACGGGGTGCGGAAGATGGCCGGCTCGCGGTACTGGTTGTAGTCGCTGTGGTACTGCATCAGGGGGCAGAAAGCGGCCATGGCCGCGCCGCGCAGATACAGCTCCGCGCTGGGGATCGGGCCGCTGAAGCCGCCGATATCCAGCCCCCAGAACGGGATGCCGGAGATGCCCGCCGACAGCCCGGCCAGGATCGCCGTGCGGAAGGCGTTCCAGGTGGAGGGCTGGTCGCCCGCCCAGTGGACGGGTGAGGCCTGCGACCCGGTGAAGCCCGCCCGGCTGAAGGTCAGCGCGTCGCCGCCGCGTTTTTCGTTCGAGAAGCGGTAGTACGCCTCGGTGTAGCGCCGGGGGTACTCGTTCCACACGTCAGCCCCGGCCCGGCCATCCGCGAAGCGGGTATCCCGCCCCCAGATATGCTCGCCGCCGTCGGTCTTGAAGCCGTCAATCCCCATCTCCTCCAGCAGGTAGGCCCGCTTGTTCAGCCACCAGTCATTGGCCGCCGGGCTGGTGACATCCCACAGCAGCCCTTCCCGGAACCAGAACGAGCGGATCTGGTAGGGGCGGCCGTCCGGCTCCCGCACGCCAAAGCCCTGGTCGATGAAATAGGCGCGGTCGATATCGGCCTGCGGGTTGGGCAGGGAGGGATCGGGCGCTTTGAGGGCGGGAATCTGCCACAGGATCAGGCGGATGTCCTGCCCGTGCAACCAGTCCACCAGGCCCTGCGGATCCGGCCAGCGCCCCTCCGCCGGGAAGGTGAAGTCCCCATAACGGGGGTGTTCCCCGCCCGGCCGGGGCGTGGACTGCGCGTCGTTCCAGGTGTAGAACGTCATCTCGTCCGACCACGCCTCGATCACCAGCACCGAGGGCGTGATCCGGTGGGCGAAGGTCTGCTCCACCTCGGCCACCACCTTCGCCTGGGAATTCCACTCGTTGGCGCTCATCCACAGGCCGAACGACCACAGCGGCGGCAGTTTGGGTTTGCCGGTCAGGGTCGTGAACCGGCTGATGATCGCGAACGGTGAGTCGCCGGTCAGCCAGTGCAGGGTTAGCGCCCTCTCCGGGCCGAGCTCGGCTTCCAGCACCCAGCGATCGGACGCGCCCTCAGCCAGGTCAAACTGCATCCAGCGGCTGCTGTCCACCCACAGGCCGTAGCTGCGGGAGGACAGCAGGAACGGCACGGGCATGTACGTGCGCTTGCCCTGGTAGCGGAACTGGTCATAGACGCAGATGTCCAGCGTATTGCCGCGCTGGTTCAGGGCGTTAAAGCGCTCCCCCAGCCCGTAGAACGCCTCATCCGCGGGTGACTGGAAAACCAGCCGGACGCGTCGGGCCTGCGTGCCATCAGTCAGCCATTCGAGGCTGAGCAGGCCGGGCAACCAGTCAGGTTGATGGCCGGAGCCTTCAGCGCTGGCTCCTGGCCCCACCTGCCAGACGACGCCCTCCTCGCTGGCCCGCGCCCGGAAGGCCGGGGCGTCAGCGGCCTGCCACGCCGCCGGCCGGAGGGTGAAGGTCTCGCTCACCTGCCCGCCCGCCTCGATCCAGTACTCGAGCGTCTGGCCGCTCTGCGGGGCGGTCAGTTCCGCGCGCCAGACATCCTGCTCGATGCGGATGATGCGCTCCAGGAATTCGGCCATGTAGCCGTCCTCGGCCTTCGCCTGCCAGTCCGCCAGGAAGTCGGCCGGGACTGACGGGCCGGGCTGGCCATCCACCCGGGTATGCACGGTCACGGCCCCCGCCGCGCCGGGCGGGCGAATCGTGATGCCGACCCCGAACGGCTGCCCGGCCAGCGGCTCCCGCGGGAAGCGCTCCTCCGGGAGCTGTTCATAGGGGTGCCCCTGCCCGTAGGGATTGTGGATAATCTCGATCATGCGCCTGTTTCCCCCTCAAGTTCTGCCTGCAAAATCAGGACCATCGCGTGTGACCAGAGCAGCGGGCAGGCGATCTCCCCCCAGCGCTCCACCCACCCGGCGTAATAGGCCGGGTCCAGCAGGTGCGCGGAGACCTGTTCGGCCAGCTCGCCCGCCGGGGTTGCCTGCGCCTCACACCAGCGCAGCAGCCGCCGGGCATCTTCCACGCGGCCCAATCGGACGTATACCCAGCCCAGCCAGGCCGTGAGCAGGATCCACTCGCCGCCCCCGAAGTAAGTGTCCTCCGCGTAGCGATAAACGCCGCCGCCCGACCGGAGGATATCACGCTCGATCTTAGCCAGCGTCGCCGTGAAGCGTGGATCGCTGACCTCCAGCAGGCCGTACGGCACGGCAGCCCATAGCAGGCTGGCATCCACGGCCGCGTTGCCCAGGGTTTTCATCAGGTGGCCCTCCGCGGCGACGCCCTGTTCCAGCGCGAACGCCCGGATGGTCTCCGGCAGGCTGGGCGGCACGCTGGCAGGGTCGTAGCGCGCCAGGGCCGCCAGCCCGCCATACAGCGCGGCCAGGGTGCTGAGATGAACCTCGTCGCGGAATTCCTCCCAGCAGTCGTAGTTCGGCACGTGCCACAGCGCGGCCAGGTAGCGCACGGTGAGTGTCACGGCCGGGCGCACCTGCGCCCAGAGATCGCGGTCGCCGGTCGCTTCCAGGTGGGCCACCAGCCCCCACAGCCACGCCCCATAGCCATCCAGCTGGAATTCCGTCCAGTCATCCGTCCCCAGCGCACCGTCCAGCGTGAAACGGGTGGGCAGGTAGTCGGCCTCCGCCGGGGTCTCCCCCCGATCCAGCCGGGCCAGCAGCGCCTCGATCTGCGGGGCGTGGCGGGTCAGCGTGCGGCCAACCCACGCGTAAAACGCCCGCGCGCTGGCGTGCTGGCCGGCACGGTCCATGGCACAGGCGGTCCACGTACCATCCCGCAGCCAGCAGTAACCGTACTGAGAGAAGTTGGGCGAGGCGATGTAGGCGCCGCTGGCGGCCTGCCCGGCCCGAATGATGGCGATGCTTGAATTCCACAGGTTCATGGTCAGTTGTCTCGGAAAAAGAGCCTCGTGTGCAGGGGAGATGCCGGATTGCAGCGGGTGGGGCGCCCGGTTGAACGCCCCGGCCCGCTAGCTGTTACGGTGCGCTGCTACTGCACCAGGGCGTCAAGCTGTTCCTTCAGCAGGTCCAGCGCGGCCTGGGGCTCCAGCTCGCCAATCGCGACGGCGCTCAGAATCTGGTTCACGGCGTCCTGCATCTCGGCCTGGCGCTCGATCACGGGCGGCACGACCGGGCTTTCCAGCGCCTGGAAGACGGCGGCGCGGTTGGCGGGGTTGCCCTGCGCCAGGTACGCGTCAAAGTAGGCCGGCTCGTTCAGCGCGGGCAGCTCCCAGCCCGCCTCAACGCGGACGTTGGCGGCGGTTTCGCTGGCGGTCAGGAATTCCGCCCACTTCGCGGCGGCTTCTGGCACGTCAGTCGTCTGCGCCACGGCCACGCCGTTGGCGAAGAAGTGGTGACCCTGCTGGGCCATGCCCGGCTCCAGCTGGATATCCCACGCGAACGGCACATCGGCGAACGCGCCGAACATCCAGATGCCGATCACGTCCATGCCCAGCTGGCCGTTGATGAAGTACTCTTCGTTGGAAATCCCGGCCTCTTCGATCGGATCCGGCATCACGTCGTTATCCAGGAAGCGGATCATCGTTTCCAGCGTCTCAACGCATTCCGGCGAATTGATCGTCGATTCGGTCATGTCCTCGCTGAAGAACTGGCAGTTGTTCTGCCCGGCCTTCTTGTAGAACTCCCAGAACTGGATCGGGGAGTACAGGCCCCAGATGTCCGGGTCCAGCGCGGTGATCGCTTCGCCGGCGGCGATGGCGTCATCCCACGTCCAGTCCGGGGTGGGGTATTCCAGGCCAGCCTGGTCAAAGAGATCCATGTTGTAGAACAGGAGCACGGTGGAGAATGTGGCCGGCAGGGCGTACTGCACGCCCTCGTACTGGAAGGCTTCCAGCGCGCGCGGGTAGTACGGCGCGTCGTCGCTCATGTAGTCGCTCAGATCCAGCAGCACGCCGTTGGCCGCGTAGCTGACAAAGCTCTCGTAGTTCAGCTCGAACACGTCCGGGGCGTCGCCGCCCACGAAGTCGGCTTCCAGCAGCGTGAAGTAGTCGGCATACGGCGCGGTGGCGACCTCGATGGTGATGCCGGGGTTGGCTTCCTCAAAGGCCGCGATGATCATGTCCAGCTCTTCCAGGTAATCTGGAGCGGCGGAAAACGTGAAGTAGCGAACGGTGGCGGATTCCTGCGCCAGCCCGGTCATGGGCATCAGCGCGGCCACCAGCAGCGTGACCAGCAGGACGGCGAAAATGTTGCGTTTCATGGTGTTACACTCCTTGCGCATCGCGCACAATAAACCTCCAGCGGTCACCCTTTGATGCCGCTGAAAACCACACTACGGAAGAACCACTTCTGGGCGAACAGATACACCACCAGTATCGGCAGCACACTGACTACCGCGCCGGCCATCACAATGTTCCACTGGGTCAGGCTGCGCGGCCCGCCCTGCAGGGTCGCCAGCCCGACGGGCAGGGTCATGAACACATCCTTGCGGGCCACAAACAGCGGCCACAGGTAGGCGTTCCACAGGTCCATAAAGCTGAAGACCGCCAGGGTCGCCAGCGCCGGGCGGGTCAGCGGCAGGCAGATGCGCCAGAACACCACCCAGTGATTGGCGCCATCCATAAAGGCCGCTTCGTCCAGGTCACGCGGGAGCGCCAGGAACGACTGGCGCAGCAGGAACACCCCAAACGCGCTGAAGATGGCGGGCAGGATCAGGCCCTGGTAGCTGTTCACCCAGCCCAGGCGGCTGATCAGGACGAACTGGGGCAGGATTTTCGCCACGCCCGGGATCATCATGGTCATCAGGTACAGGAGGAACACCGTCTCCCGGCCGCGCCATGCCATCCGGGCGAAGGCGTAGGCCGCCATCGCGCCCACGATGATCTGGCCCAGCGTGCCCATCACGGCCACAAAGACGCTGTTGGCGAACATGCGGCCCATCGGCATCAGGGTGAACAGGTCGGCGTAGCTCTGGGCGCTGGCCGGGTTCGGGATGAATTCGGGCGTCGCGCTGAGCACATAGGCCTGCGGCTTGAGCGACGTGCTGAGCATCCACAGGAAAGGCACCAGCATCGTGACCGCCAGCGCGATCAGCAGGCCGTACTGCGCCAGGGGCAGCAGGCGGCGCAGGGGGCGCGCCCCGCCCGGCGCGGGCAGCGCCAGCACGCTTGAAGTCGATTTAGCCGAGCTCATAATGCACCCACCGGTTCTGCAGCCGCAGCTGCACGATCGTAATGCCCAGGATGACGACGAACAGCACCAGCGACATCGCCATCGCGTAGCCGATCCGGTTGTAGCGGAAGGCGTTGTTGACGATCTGCTCCACGATTACAGTGGTGCCGCGCCGGGCGGCGTCCTCCGGCATCAGCCACACCTGGTCGAACACCTGGAAGGAGTTGATCAGGGAGATGATCAGGGCGAAGAAGGTGGTGGGGGTGAGCAGGGGGAGCGTGACCGACCGGAAACGCTGCCAGGGGCTGGCGCCATCGATCTGGGCGGCTTCGTACAGGCTTTCGGGGATGCCCTGCAGCCCGCCGAGGTACATCACCCCCACAAACCCGATGTCCTTCCAGATGCTGGTGATGATGATCGCGTAGAGCGCCGTGCCGGGGTCAAACAGCCAGGCCGGGCCTTCAATGCCGAGCAGCCCCAGGGCGTAATTCAGCAGGCCGAAGCGCGGGTTAAAGACCCACTTCCACATCAGCGAGACAACCACCCAGCTGGAGACCACCGGGACGAAGAACGAGGTGCGGAAGAACGCGCGCCCGCGCAGGTTCTGGTTCAGCAGGAGCGCCGCGCCCAGCGCCAGGGCCAGCACCGCCGGGACGTACAGCACGATATAGGTGAGCGTGTGCTGAAAGGCGCGGCCGAACGTCTCGCTGGTGAACAGCTCCTGGAAGTTCGCCAGCCCGATGTACTGCGGCGCGGAGAGCATGTTCCATTCAAAGAGCGTGAGGCCCAGCGCGGCCAGGATCGGCCCCACGGTGAAGACCACCAGCCCCACCAGGCTGGGGGCCAGGAACAGCAGGACCCACCCCCACTTTTGCATGCCATGTTGCCCGGCCATAACTAACTTCTTTCACTCATCAAAAAAACTACCGCAAAAAAGAGAGTATCCGACCTTAGCTCGCGACGGCTTGCGGCGCTTTGACCAGCGGCGATTCAAAGAACTTGCCCACTACCAGCCCGGCGGCGCCCCGCGCCCAGGTGCGGTCATCGCTGGGCTTCACCAGCACGCGCACGTGCTCAAACAGTCCGTTGAAGCTGTGGGCGCGCAGCTCCTCCAGCATCGGCTGGAGGCGGTAATCGCCGGCGATCACGCCCTCCCCGCTGACGATGATCAGCGCCGGACACAGCACGTTGACCAGCGCGGAGAGGCCCAGGCCGATATAACGCCCGCTGGCCGCCAGCGCTTCCCGCGCCACCCGGTCGCCCGCGTCCGCCGCGGCCACCACATCCTGCAGGGTCAGCGCGCGGTCGGGCGTGCCCCACCCGGCCAGCACCTGGCGGATGACCGCCGGGTCGGCGGCCAGGGCTTCCAGGCAGCCGCGCTTGCCACAGTCACAGGGCGGGCCGCCCGCTTCCAGCGTGATATGCCCCAGCTCGCCCGCGCCGCCAGGGCCGCCCTCGTACAACTGGTTGTGCAGGACCATGCCCACGCCGATCCCGCGCCCGATCGTCGCCACAACGAAGTTCTCCAGATCATGGCCATCCCCAAACAGCTGTTCCGTGATCGTCAGGGTGTTCACGTCGTTGGAAACCAGGACCGGGAGGCGAAGCTCGCGCGCGATTGCCTCCCCGATGGGGAGTTCGTGCCACTGGAAGAAGGGGGAATAATGCACGACCCCGGTGCGGGTGTTGACCACGCCCGCCAGCCCGATCCCCACGCCCAGCACCTGACGCAGCGTGATCCCCGCCTCCAGGATGGCGCGCCGCACGACGTTGCTCACCGCGGCAACCACGTCCTGGGGGGCGCGGCTGGTCAGCGGCGCTTCCAGGTAATGCTGCTCGTCCACTTCCAGGTTGGTCACGGCGCAGATCATGCGGTTTTCCATCAGCTTCAGGCCGACCGCATAGCCGGCCGTGGGGTTCAGCCGCAGCAGAATCTGCGGCCGCCCGCCGGTGGATTCGCCCTCGCCAACCTCGACAATCCAGGCATCATCCAGCAGCTCGCCCACGATCTGCGAGACCGCGCCCACGCTCAGGCCGGAAAGCTCGGTAAGCTGCGTGCGGGAAAGCGGCCCGTGGCGGCGAATGGCATTGAGGATGAGGTTGCGGTTCATGGCCCGGATCAGGTCCCGGTCACCGCGGCGGATGTTGCCCATGACTTTTCTCATTCAGTGAAATAAGTTATCTGCACTATACGGCTGTTTTTGAAGCGTGTCAAGCAATTGGGAAAATTTCCTGTGAAGGCGTGCCAGACGTTGCCGGACACTGGCCGGTGGTGGTTACAGCGCCAGCAGGCCGCCACGCCGCTGCAGCGCCCAACCAAAAAGGCGCGGGACCACTCGATCTCGCGCCTCTGGTTTGCCTGTGCCGCCTGAAGCTTACTTGGTGGCCAGGCGGTCGATCAGGATCATCAGCTCATCAGCGGCCTGGTCAACGTCGAACTGACCGTAGGCGATCTGCTGCCCGATCAGCTCAAGCTCGTTCACGAATTCCATGTCGTTGGGCAGGTTCGGCCCCTGCGGCACGGTGCGCCCGGCCTCAGCGATCGCGTTGTAGATCTCGTACACGGCCGCGTCAGTCGCGGAGGCACGGTCAGCGATGGCGGTGCGCACCACCGGCGAAGACGGCACGCCGCGGTTGGTCTCAAGGACCGCGCCCGCCTCAGGGCTGGTCACGAAGAAGTTGACGAACAGGGCCGCCGCTTCCTTATTCGCGCTGGCCCGGTTGATGCCCAGGTACTGGCTCATCTGGATGGCGTAGGCCGGCTCGCCGTCGACCATCATGGGCAGCGTGGTCATGCCGAGTTCGTCAGTCATGGCCGCCTGGTAGGCCGCGCCCTGGTTGCTCCAGATCAGGCCGATGGCGGCAGCGCCCGACACGAGCGCGGAGCTGTCCGGCCCATCTTCAGTGTAGGTGTAGGTGGTATCCGCGTCGGGGATCAGGCCCTCATCGCGCATGTCGGCCCACATCTGGAACCATTCACGGGCGGATTCAATGTCCGCGTAGGAAGTGCCACCGTCGTCCAGCGTCCAGATCGGGGTCCCCTTCTGGGTGAAGAAGAAGCTGATGAAGTTCGCTGTGTTGGTGCTGTTATCCACGAAGGGGGCAACACCTTCGGGCAGGGCTTCCTTAAGCGTGCGACCGTAGTCAATGAACGCTTCCCAGGTCATGTTGTACTCGGGCAGGTCAACCCCGGCGGCCTCAATCATGGTCTTGTTGTAGGCCAGGACGAGCGTGTTCGTGCCCAGGCTGATGGCATAGAGGTCGCCGTTGGCGTCCGTGGCCGGGATCAGCGCGGTCTGGTCAAACGTCTCGGGGGTGTCGATCATGAGCTGCGCGCCGAGGTAGTCATTCAGCGGCTCGAGGTACGGGACATAGTCCGGCCAGTTGCCGCCGAACTGGATGATGTCAGCCGCGTTGTTGGCCGCGAGCTGTGTGTCAACAATCTGGAAGTGATCGCTCGTGCCGCCGTTCGGCTCGCCAATGACGGTGATGTCCGGATACTGGGCCTGGAACAGCTCGATCACGGCCATGGTGCGGGCGGCGCGGTCATCGTTTCCCCACCAGCCCATGCGCAGCTCAACCGGGTCGCCGGTGTAGGGCGGGAACTCGCCTTCGCCGGACTGCGCCCCGACGGGCAGGACGTACCCGGTGAGCATCACGGCGATCAGTGTCACAAGCGTAAGTATGCGAAGTTTCCTCATCTTTAGCTTCTCCTGTGTTTATCTAATTTTTCAGCGGGCAAATCTGACACATCACCTGCTATCAATTCATATACTTTCTCCTGTGGTTGTCCTATCCCTTCAGGCCGGTGGTTGCAATCCCCTGTACGAAGTATTTCTGCAGAGAGAAGAACAGGATAAAGGCAGGCAGGATGGAGAGCGTGGACATCGCCAGCGCGCCGCCCCAGTTGGAGACCGCGCCCGCGTCCCCCACGAAGGTGCGCAGCGCCCGCGTGACCGTGAACGTATCCGGCCGGGTGAGGTACAGCAGGTGGTTGAAGAAGTCATCCCACGTCCACAGGAACGTGAACAGCGCGGTGGTCACCAGGGCGGGGGCCGCCAGCGGGATGATGATGCGCGTATAGACCCCGACTTTCCCGCACCCGTCGATGATCGCCGCTTCCTCAACCTCCTTGGGCAGGCTGCGCATGAACTGCACCAGCAGAAACACGAAGAACGCGTCTGTGGCCAGGAACTTCGGCACGAGGATCGGGAGGTAGGTGCCGACCCACCCGAAGGTATTGAACAGGATGTACTGTGGCACGAGCGTCACATGCCCTGGCAGCATGAGCGTGATCAGCATGATCGCGAACCACAGGTTCCTGCCGGCGAAGCGCAGCCGCGCGAAGGCGTAGGCCGCCATGGAACACGAGAGCAGGTTCCCGATGATAGCCACCCCGCACAGCAGCAGCGAGTTCACGAAGAAGCGCCCGAAGGTTGTCCCCGCGTAGCCCCGCCACCCGGTGATGTAGTTCTCAATGGTCACGGCTTTGGGGATCAGCCCCGGGTCGCTGAAGATCATGTTGTTGGGCTTGAAGGAGCTGACGATCATCCAGACGACGGGGTAGATCATGAAGATCCCCAGGCTGATGATGAACAGGTGAGTCAGCGAATGGCGAAAAAACGTGGCGGTCTTCATGTTATTCCCCAGCCCCATAGGACACCCACAGGTTCGATGAGCGGAAGACGATGGCGGTGAGCACCCCGATGATGATCAGCAGCACCCACGCCATCGCGGACGCGTACCCCATCTCGCGGTAGGTCCAGCCCTGGATATACAGGTGCAGGGTGTAGAACAGCGTGGAATTCAGCACGCCACCCCGCCCCCCGCCGATGATGTACGCCTGGGTGAAGGCCTGGAACGCGGAGATCATCTGCATGATCAGGTTGAACATGATGACCGGTGAGAGCAGGGGGATGGTGATGCGCAGGAAGCCCTGCACCCGGTTCGCGCCATCCACGCTGGCTGCGTCATAATACTCCTGTGGGATTTGTTTCAGCCCGGCCAGGAAGATGATCATCGACGAGCCGAACTGCCACACGGTGAGCAGGATGAGCGTCCCCAGCGCGTAGTCGGGGTTGGTGATCCAGCCGGGCAGGTCGGTGAAGCCGAGCATGCCCAGCACGCCGTTCACCAGGCCGTCCCGTTCAAACAGCTTGCGCCACAGCACGGCGATGGCGATTGAGCCGCCCAGGAGCGTGGGGATGTAGTACACGGCGCGGTAGAACGGGACAAAGCGCAGCTTCTGGTTCATCAGCATGGCCACGGCCAGCGCGAAGAGCAGCTTCAGCGGCACGGAGACGAACACGTAGGTGAAGGTGACAGACAGGGACTTCGTGTAATACGGGTCGATCCGCATCGTGTCGCCCGTGACCGCGGTAAACTCGCGTATGTTGACCACCGACCCGAACATTTTCAGATAATTGCCCAGGCCGATCCACTGGGTGGCATCTGGCTTGGCGAAGTTGTAGTTCGTCAGGCTGAGCGCCAGCGAGTAGATCATCGGGTAAAGCGTCAGGACAAGGAACCCCAGGAGCCACGGGGCCAGGAACAGATAGGCGGTGGCGTTGTGCCTGAAGAAGGTGACGATACCGGACGTTTTGCGCATAAAGAGACTGCCTTTATCTACGCTGTGGATTTTGCAGGCATTCACGAACAGGCCGTTATAAGGGAAGATGCGCTCCGCCGGCCAGAGTCCAGGCCCTGGAGTCCTGGCTGCTGGTGGTCATGTTTCAGGCGGTGGTGTTGGTGTTTCCTGCGGCTCCCTGGCGCTGAGCATGCCCTGTCTGCCAATCATCTGGCGGGCCATATGTTTCGGTTTCCGTGACCGGTTACAGTCTCATAGTATAGGAGGTCTCCTCCCTTGTCAAGCAAAATTAATGGCGATGTATCGACAAATTTTCAGAACAATGCTATAGTGTTCGTGACTGGTTACAGCTTATTCAGCTGTGATCCAGAGCGATCCAACCAGGTGGAGTGACGCTATGCCCAGCAGCAAACACAAGCGCCCGACAATCCGGGATGTTGCCCGCGAAGCCGGGGTGTCCTATGGCACCGTATCACGCGTGATGAACGACCACCCGGAGGTGGCCCCGGATACGCGCGCCCGCGTGCAGCGGGTGATGGAAAAGATGGGGTACCAGCGCAACCTCGGCGCCCAGATGCTCACCACCCACCAGTCCAAGATCATCGAGATCATCGTGATGGATGTGCATTTTGGGCTGGTGCTGCCCGATATGGGGCGCTTCATCACTGAGGCCGGCTACTCCACCCTCTATTCCGAATGCACGCTGGACGATTTTGCCCGGACGCTGGATAAGGCGGCGGCGCGCCTGGTGGATGGCATCATCCTGTACGCGCCCAAACTGCAAATTCCGGATGAGGAGCTTCTGGCGATGAGCCACGGCATCCCCATCGTCCGGCGCGACTACGTGCTTGAATCGAAACTGACCTGGGTCGGGTACAGCCAGGAACACGCCACCCGCCTGGCCCTGCAGCACCTGATCGATCACGGACACAGGCAGATCGCGGAGATCACGGGATCGCTGGAGTTCATCAACCCGCGGCTGCGCCATGATACCTGGCTCAGCATGCTGACCTCACAGGGCCTGGAGCCTGGCCCCAGCTACGCCGGCGACTATTCCACCTCCGCCAGAGCCATGAAAACGGGGTACGAGGGGGCGCATGCCCTCCTGAAGCAGGGCGCGGCGTTTACCGCGATCATGACCGTGAACGACCACGCGGCGATGGGGGCGCTGGCGGCGCTGCACGAGCAGGGGCTGCGCGTGCCTGCGGATGTCTCCATCGTCAGCTTCGATGATGACCCGATCGCCCCGTATCTTGTCCCGCCGCTGACGAGCGTCCGGTTTGATTTCAACATCCAGAACAAGCTCGCCTCGCAGTTCCTGCTCGAACAGATTACTGACCCGGATTACAAACACCACCAGCATGTGCTGATCCCTGATCTGGTGATTCGGAAAAGTGTCCGGCCGCCCCGGTGAGCGCTGCGCCACCCGGTCAAAAGGAGTAGCTGTGAACGAGAAAAAACGCTTTGCCATTGTGGGGACAGGCGGCCGCGCGGGCATGTTTATCCAGGCGATTACGGGCACCTATCGCGATTCCTGCGCGCTGGTGGCCCTGTGCGACCTGAGCCAGACCCGCATGAACTGGCACAACCGCCAGATTCAGACGCGGGCCGGCGCCGCTGTGCCGACCTACCTGGCCGACCAGTTTGACACGATGATCGCGGAGACACGCCCCGATACCGTGATCGTCGCCACTATAGACGCCACCCATCACCAGTACATCACCCGGGCGATGGCGCTGGGGTGCGATGTCATCACCGAAAAGCCGATGACCACCGACGCCGAAAAGGCCCGCGCGATCTTCGAGGCGATTGAGCGTACCGGCAAATCCCTGAAAGTCACGTTCAACTACCGCTATGCGCCGGCCTTCACCCGCTTTCGGGAGCTGCTGCTGCAGGGGGCCGTGGGCCGCCCGCTGAACGTGGATTTCTCCTGGCTGCTGGATACCTACCACGGCGCGGACTACTTCCGGCGCTGGCACCGCGAAAAGCACAACTCCGGCGGCCTGCTGGTGCACAAGGCCACCCACCATTTTGACCTGGTGAACTGGTGGATTGACTCGTATCCTGCCGAGGTTTTTGCCTTTGGCGATCTGCTGTTTTACGGCCGGCAGAACGCCGCCGCGCGGGGCGAGGCGTATTCGTACGATCGTTATACCGGCGTGCCGGAAGCGCAGGAAGACCCGTTTGCGCTTCGCCTGGATCAGGACGCCGCCCTGCGCGGCCTGTACCTTGACGCGGAAACGGATAACAATTACATCCGCGACCGCAATGTGTTTGGCGAGCCGATCACGATTGAGGACACCATGGCGGTCACGGCCCGCTACCGCAACGGCGTGATCCTCTCCTACTGCCTGCTGGCCTACAGCCCGTGGGAAGGGCTGAATGTCGCCATCACCGGGACGAAGGGGCGGATCGAGCTGAATGTCGTGGAGAACGTGAATCTCGTCTCGGGCCAGGGCGAATCGCGCAACGTGCAGGCCAGCAAGGGGCCGTTCAAGCAGGCCTCCATCCGCGTGTTCCCGATGTTTGGGGAGGGCTATGAAGTGGAGATTCCCCCGATTGAAGGGGGAGGACACGGCGGCGCGGACCCGATCATGCTGGAGCAGCTGTTTGCCCCCGACCCACCTCGCGATCCCTTCAACCGGGCGGCTTCGCACATCGATGGCGCGGCGTCGATTCTGCTGGGCATCGCCGCGAACCGGGCTATAGAGCTTAACCAGCCGGTGCGCATTGACGATCTTTTTCGCCTTCCTCAGAAAGCCGAAACCGGGGTCAGGCTCGCGTCGTCGTAAGCCAGGCCCGCCCTCCCCGACCAGCGCCCCGGCGCGAAAGGCCAATCGTGAAGATCACGCACCTCAAAACCAACCATGTGACGAATCCCCTGGGTTTTGCCATCGAACAGCCGATCTTCTCCTGGATCGTTGAGGACACGCCCGATACCGTCCAGACGGCCGCCCAGGTGCTGGTCAGCCTGGACGCGGCCTTCGACCGGGTGATCTTCGACAGCGGCCGGGTAGCGGGCCAGGGCCTCGACAGCCTGGCGTATCGCCCGCCGCTTGCGCTGGCGCCGCGCACCCGCTATTTCTGGAAGGTGAGGGTGTGGGGGGAAACGGAGCGCGCGGAGAGCGCCCCGGCCTGGTTTGAAACGGCCAGGATGGGCGAGCCCTGGCAGGCGCGCTGGATCACGCCGGATACCGAGGACACCAGCCTGCACCCGGTGCTGTACCGGGAGTTCGAGCTGCCGGCGCGGGTGGCCTCCGCGCGGGCGTATATCTGCGGGCTGGGGCTGTATCACCTGGCGCTGAACGGGCAGAAGGTGGGCGACGAAACTTTCACGCCCTACTGCAACGCCTACGACCGCTGGCTCCAGTACCAGACGTTTGACATCACCGGCCAGCTCACCCCCGGGGCGAACGTGGTCGCCGTGATGCTGGGCAACGGCTGGTACAAAGGGCGCTATGGCGGCGGGGGCGGCAGCCCGGCGATCTACGGCGATCGTTTCGCCCTGATCGGCGAGCTGCGCATCTCCCTGGAAAACGGGGACGAGCTGATCATCGGCACAGACCCGGCGTGGCAGGCGCAGCCTTCCCCGGTGGTCGAGAGCGACATCTTCGACGGCGAGGTGTACGACGCCCGGATCAGCCGGCGCGTGCCGCTGCCGGAGGCCACCTTCGGCGTGAGGCCGATCGCGCTGGACACGGCCCGCCTGGAAGCCCGGCGCTCGCTGCCGGTGGGCATTATCGAGACAATCCGGCCCGTGGCGCTGCTGAACACCCCCGCGGGCGAAACCGTGCTGGACATGGGCCAGAACATGACCGGCTGGGTGCGCTTCCGGACGAGCGCCCCGGCCGGCACACGCATCCGGCTCCAGTTTGGCGAGGTGCTGCAGGACGGTAACTTCTTCCGCGAGAACCTGCGCACGGCCCGCGCGGAGTACGTGTACATCGCTGACGGCACGGAGGCCGTGGTGGAGCCGGTTTTCACCTTCTTCGGCTTCCGCTATGTCAAAGTCTCCGGCTGGGCCAGCGATCTCAATCTCGATGATTTCACCGGCTGCGTCGTGTATTCGCGGATGGATATCACCGGCGCGCTGGAAACCTCCAACGCGAAGGTCAACCAGCTGTTCAGCAACGCGCTGTGGAGCCAGAAGGGTAACTTCCTGGACATCCCCACCGACTGCCCGCAGCGGGATGAGCGCCTGGGCTGGACGGGCGATCTGCAGGTGTTCGCCGGCACGGCCTGCTTCAATATGGAGTCGGCGGCGTTCCTCGCCAAGTTCGCCTACGATATGGATCAGGAGCAGGCCAAAACCGGCGGGATGGTGCCGCATGTTATCCCGATGGCGAACCTGAATGAGGGCGGTTCCGCGGCCTGGGCGGACGTGGCGACAATCCTGCCCTGGACGCTGTACGAGTTCTACGGCAGCACGGACATCCTGGCCCGGCAGTTTGAGAGCATGCGCGCCTGGGTGGATTACGTCCGGCGGGTGGATGAGGCCACCGGCGGCAGGCGGCTGTGGACGGAAGGCAAGCACTTCGGGGACTGGCTCTCGCTGGATGCCAGCGACCCGACCGATCGCCGGGGCGGCACGCCGCACGACTTCATCGCCTCAGCGTTTTACTGTTATTCGGCGGGGCTGGTGGCGCGGGCCGCCCGCGTGCTGGGCCGGGCGGAGGAGGCGGCGGCATACGGGCAGCTGGCCGAGGAGATCAGGGCGGCGATCCAGCGCGAATACTTCACCGCCACCGGGCGCCTGGCCGTCCCCACCCAGACGGGCTATGTGCTGGCGCTGTTCATGGGCCTGGTGCCGGAAGGCTTCCGGGAACGGGTAGGGGCTGACCTCATCGCCCGGCTGAAGAAGGATAACGCCCATCTGCGCACCGGCTTTGTCGGCACGCCGTATCTGTGCCGGGTGCTGTCGGATATCGGGGCGAATGACCTGGCGTACAGGCTGCTGCTGAACGAGGACTTCCCCAGTTGGCTGTATGCCGTCAACCTCGGCGCGACGACGATCTGGGAGCGCTGGGATTCGCTTGATCCCACCGGCGCGATGCGCGCCCGCTATGCCAACCCGTTTGACCCCGATGGCGCGGCCCGTTCGGCCCGGATGAACTCGCTCAATCACTACGCCTACGGCTCGATTGTGGAGTGGATGTTCCGCGATATGTGTGGGCTGAACCCGTTCGCCGGGGACGATGGCGTGACCGGCTTCCGCATGGCCCGGATCGCGCCCAGACCGGATCGGGCGCTGGAGTGGGCCAGGGCGCGCTACCGTTCCGCGGCAGGGCTGTACGCAAGCGGCTGGCGCTACGACGCAGCCGGGCGGCTGACCATCGAAGTCACCATCCCGTTCAACGCGTCGGCCACGGTCGTGCTGCCGGATGCGCGGTTGGGCGCGGTGACGCTCAACGGCCAGCCCTTGCAGGGCGGTGCGCAGGTCGGCGCCGACGTGGTGCTGACACTCCGCGCGGGCCGCTACCGGTTTGAATACCCGGCCGGGGAAGAGCCTGCGCGGGCGTAGGCCGCCTCAGCGCGCGGGTGAAACGGGCGAAGCGCCGCGTTCGCGGTGGTGGCTTCCCCCTGGCGGACGCATCAGCCGCCCAGGGGCGACGCTCAGTCGAGGTTGATGATAACCTTCAGGCTGTCGCCCTGCGCGGCCTCGATAGCGTGGTAGGCGTCGAGATAACGCTCAAACGGATAGTGGGCGGTCACCAGCTCCTGCAGGTGCAGGCGGCCCTCCGTCGCCAGCTGGATCGCCTTTTCATAATCCGTCCGCTGGTACATCAGGGTCCCCACCAGGCTCAGCTCCCGATCCTGCACCAGGCCCAGGTCAACCCGCGGCTTTTCGCCAAAGACGCCCACAATGACGATCGTGCTTCCCTTGCGGGCATGGTCGATCGCCTGGGTGATCGTGGCCTCGACCCCCACACACTCCAGGATGAGATCGGCTTTGTCCGGGCCAAAGGCCCGCTCAATGGCGGCCCCCAGATTTTCCTGGCCGGTATTCACGGGGTAATCCAGCCTGCAGGCGCGGGCCTTGTGCAGCTTGAAGTCGCTCACATCGGTGATCAGGACGGCCCTGGCCCCCATCGCCCTGGCTACCTGCGCGGTCAGGTTGCCGATCGTCCCGGCGCCCAGCACCACGACGTTCTTGCCCGACACATCGCCGCCGCGCCGCACCGCATGCACCCCCACCGCGATCGGCTCGATCATCGCGGCGAAGTCCAGATCAAAGTCGTCCGGAACTCTTAACACCATGTCAGCGTCAATCGCAAAGTACTCCTGGGCCGCCCCGCTGGTCTGAAAGCCCATGACCCTGAGCGAGTCGCAGATATGATACTGGCCATTCCGGCAGGGATAGCACACGCCGCAGGTCACCTGCGGCATGAAGACCGCCCGATCCCCTGGCTGGAACGCGGTCACCGCGGCGCCGGTTTCGGCCACCACCGCGGCGACTTCATGGCCCTGCACCACGGGGTAGCTGGTATAGGGATGCAGCCCGTGAAAGACGTGGATATCGGAACCGCATACGCCAATGCGCCTGATCTCAAGCAGCACCTGATCCGGCCCGGGAACCGGCCGGTCGATGTCCCTGAATTCAATCACGCCCGGTGAGGTCATTACCGCCTGTTTCATCATGAGGCTCCTTCGATTATCGACTTGATTTCCGCGTTCTGGGCTGCTGGTGACGTGCTTCCTCGCTGGCTGCCTTGATCGTAACACAATCTTCGGGCCGGTTTTCAGGATCAGGACGCTGATCTGATTGCCCTCCTAACCCAAAGGATTGTATGATAGGTTTACTCCACATGCTGTGGAGATGATTTTGGGAGAAAAGGAGAACTGAATTTTATGAAACGTCTGATTTCGCTCGTCACATTGTTAGCTGTTGTTGTTTCGTTCGGCGCGCTGAGCCTGCCCGTGCAGGCCCAGGACAGCGATCTGTCCGGCTCCCTGACCATCGAGAGCTGGCGCAATGACGACCTGGTGATCTGGGAAGATGTCCTCATCCCCGCCTTCAACGCGCACTACCCCAACATCCAGGTGACCTTCGCCCCGGTGGGGGACCCCGCGCAGTATAACGCCGCCCTGGCCGCCAAGCTGGAAGGTGGCACGGCCGGTGACCTGATCACCTGCCGCCCGTTTGACCTGTCACTCCAGCAGTATGAGGCGGGCTACCTGGCTGGCCTGAATGACCTGCCCGGCATGGAAAACTTCAGCGACGTGGCCAAGAGCGCCTGGACCACGGATGATGGCTCGGTCACGTTCTGCGTGCCGATGGCCTCCGTGATCCACGGGTTTATGTACAACGTGGAGGCGTTTGCGGAGCTGGGGCTGGAAGAGCCGGAGACCGAGCAGGAGTTCCTCGATCTGCTGCAGGCGATCAAGGATGATGGCACCTATGAGCCGCTGGCCATGGGCACCAACGACCAGTGGGAAGCCGCTACCATGGGCTACCAGAACATCGGCCCGAACTACTGGAAGGGTGAGGAAGGCCGCCTGGGCCTGATCGATGGGACCGTGCAGTACAATTCGGACGGGTTCCTGGAGGCGTTTGAGGCCCTGGCGCGCTGGCAGCCCTACCTGGCTGCCGGGTACCAGGCCAACACCTACCCTGACTCGCAGAATATGTTCACGCTGGGTCTGGCCGCGATTTACCCGACCGGCTCGTGGGAAATCGGCGTGTTCCGGCCGCTGGCTGATTTCGAGATGGGCGCCTTTAAGCCCCCTGTGCCAGAAGGCGCGGAGACCTGCTACATCAGCGACCATACCGATATTGGGATGGGCCTGAACGCGGCCAGCCCCAATCAGGAAGCGGCCCTGGCCTTTCTGGAGTGGATGACCGGCCAGGAGTTCGCTGAGCTGTACACCAACCAGCTGCCGGGCTTCTTCACGCTCTCCGACCACATGATCGAAGTGGAAGACCCGCTGGCGGAAGAATTCCTGAGCTGGCGCCAGGAATGCGAATCGACGATTCGCTCGGCGTACCAGATCCTCTCCCGTGGGGAGCCGAACAACGAGCTTGACCTGTGGCAGTACAGCGCCGCCGTGCTGAACGGCACCATGACCCCGCAGGAAGCGGCGGACACGGTGCAGGCCGGCCTGGCTGCCTGGTACGAGCCTCAGCAGTAAGCGGATCTTGGGTCTGGATCGATAGAGGTGCCGGCCGCCTGTGGCCGGTACCTCTCTGCTTACCTGCGGCCTCCTGTGCCTGCTGCTGCAAGGAAATCCTATGAGTGCTCAACCACCACACCGGCGGCGGTTCCCCACGCATATCGTGGTCTTTCTGGCCCCGGCTGTGATTATTTACACCCTGTTCATGATTTACCCCCTTGTTGATTCGCTGCGGATGGGTTTTTTTGCGCCCGGCGAACAGGGGGAGGCCTTTGTGGGGCTGGCGAACTACCAGCGGCTCATGACCGCCGACCTGTGGGCGCCGCGGTTATGGGGGGCGCTGCGCAACAACCTGCTGTTTTTCGCGTTTCACATGCTGGTGCAGAACCCGATCGGGCTGCTGCTGGCCACCCTGCTCAGCTCCCAGATCGTGCGGGGCCGGGTGCTGTTCCGCACGCTGATCTTCATGCCCACGGTGCTTTCGTTTGTGCTGGTCGGCTTCATCTGGCGCCTGATCCTCAGCCCGATCTGGGGCATCTCCGCGGATGTGATGGCCCTCTTTGGCCTGGAGAACCAGCCCTGGCTGGGGCTGGAATCGACCGCGCTGCCGGTGCTGTCCCTGATCTCCGTGTGGCAGTTTGTGGGCATCCCCATGATGCTCTTCCTCGCGGCCCTGACCGGCATCCCGGAGGAGCTGATCGAGGCCGCGCGCGTGGATGGCGCCAACGCCTTTCATGTGTTCTGGCGCATCAAGTTCCCCCTGATCCTGCCCACGGTGGGCATTGTGAGTGTCCTGACTTTCGTGGGCAACTTCAACGCGTTTGACCTGGTGTATGCCGCCCAGTCGGAGCTTGGCCAGCCCAATTATTCCACCGACCTGCTCGGCACATTCTTCTACCGCACGTTCTTCGGGGTGCAGCTGCAGCCCGGCAACCCGACGATGGGGGCCACCATCGCGGGCGTGATGTTTTCAATTATCCTGGTCGGCGTGCTGCTGTATATGGTCACCTGGCAGCGCCAGCTGCTGAAAATGCAGATCGAGCTGTAGCCGGAGGGCTCCCGCATGTTCGAAAAATTCAAGCAACCCGGCTATCTGTGGCAGTTCCTGGCCACGCATGCTGTGCTTCTGATCTACACCCTGATCGCCATGTTCCCGGTGACGCTGGTTGTCATCAATTCCGTCAAGAACCGGCGCGCGATCTTCCGCTCGCCCTATGACCTGCCCAACCCGGAAAACTGGGACCTGGTCGGCTATGAGACGGTCATCAGGCGCGCCAACTTCGACCAGTACTTCCTGAACAGCCTGGTGGTGACGGTGGGCGCCCTGCTGCTGATCCTGTTATTCGGCTCCATGGCGGCGCATGCCCTGGCGGAATACCGCTTCCCCGGCAACGGCCTGATGGGGCTGTACCTGGCGCTGGGGATCATGATCCCGATCCGGCTGGGGACGGTCAGCCTGCTGCGGCTGGTGGTCAGCCTGGGGCTGATCAACACCCTGACGGCGCTCATCCTGGTGTATACCGCGTCGGGCCTGCCGCTGGCGATCTTCATCCTGCAGCAGTTCATGCGCCAGGTGCCACGCGACCTGAAGGACGCCGCGCGCGTGGATGGCGCCAGCGAGTACCGGATCTATTTCATGATCCTGCCGCTGGTGCGCCCGGCCATCGGGACGGTGATGATCTTCAACATGATCCCGATCTGGAATGACCTGTGGTATCCGCTGATCCTGGCGCCGGGGGAGGCCACCAAGACGGTTACCCTGGGGTCGCAGATCTTCATGGGCCAGTTCGTTAATGACTGGAATGCGGTGCTGGCGTCGCTGTCGCTGGCGGCCATCCCGGTTATTGTGTTGTACCTGATCTTCTCGCGGCAGCTCATTCGCGGTTTGACTTCCGGCGCGGTGAAGTAGGCGCTTCGCGCGCCGCCTGGTGGAGAGGAGAAGCGGTATGATCCGTGTGGGCATTGTGGGCGCGGGCTTTATGGGCAGCACCCACGCAGCAGCCTGGGCCAACGTCCCGGCGCAGATCGCGGGGTTTTTCTCGGCTGATGCTGGTCAGGTGCAGGCGCTGGCCGAGCGTTACCGGGCGCCGGTGTATGCCGATCTGGACCGGCTGATCGCCGACGTTGATGTGCTCGACATCTGCACGCCGACCGATACGCACCATGCCATCGTGCTGAAGGCCGCCGCCGCGGGCAAACATATCGTGTGTGAAAAACCACTGGCCCGCACCTACGCCGAAGGGCGCGCGATGGTGCAGGCCTGCCAGCAGGCCGGGGTGCAGCTGCTGGTGGCGCACGTGGTGCGCTTCTTCCCGGAATACGCGCAGGCCAGGGCCATCGTGGAGCGCGGGGATATCGGCCGCGTGGCGGTGGTGCGGCTCACGCGCTGCAGCTTTCAGCCCGGCGTGACCTCCAACAGTTGGCTGCTGGATGTCAGCCGGTCGGGTGGGGTGATCCTCGACCTGATGATTCACGACTTTGATTACGCGCGCTGGGTGGCGGGGGAGGTGGAGAGCGTTTTTGCGCGCAGCGTGCGCAGCCGCCAGCCCGATGCGCCGGGCGATTACTGCCTGGCGATCCTGCGCCACAGGGGCGGCGCGCTGTCCAACATCGAAGGCGGCTGGGCGTATCCGCCGCCGCTGTTCCGCACCGCGCTGGAAATCGCGGGGGATGCCGGGCTGATCGAGCATCCGGCGGGCAGCAGCGCCCCGCTGGGCATTCACCTGGGGCAGGCCCAGTCCGGCGACGGCCCTGATATCGCCGTGCCGACCAGCCCGCTGGCGGAAGACCCCTATACGACTGAGATCAGGCATTTCTATGACGTGCTGACCCGCGGCAGCGCGCCCCTGGTCACAGCGGAAGACGGCCTGGCGGCCCTGCGGATTGCGCTGGCGGCGATGCGTTCCGCCAGCACCGGCCAGCCGGTTCGTGTGGAGGAGGTGTCCTGATGCGCCTGGCAATCATGAGCTTTGCCCACCTGCACGCCGAAGCGTACATCCACAACCTGCGCGCCAACCCGGACGTGGACTTCATCGGGTTTGCCGATGATGACCCGGAACGGGGGCGGCATTTCGCCGGGGTCTTTGACGCCCCGCTGTTCGAGAGCTACCCGGCGCTGCTGGCCGAAAAGCCGGACGGGGTGCTGATTTGCTCGGAGAACTCCAAACACCACGATCTGGTGCACATGGCGGCGGAAGCGGGGACGCACATCCTGTGCGAAAAGCCGCTGGCCATCCGCCTGGCCGACGCGCAGGCGATGGTTCAGGCCTGTGAGCGCGCCGGGGTCAGGCTGATGACCGCGTTCCCCATGCGCTTTAATGTCCCGGCCATGAACATCAAGACCCTGATCGACTCCGGCCAGCTCGGCCCGATCTATGGCTGCAACACGACCAACCAGGGCGAGATGCCGCGCCACCACCGCGAATGGTTCGTGGATCCGGCGCTCTCCGGGGGCGGGGCGGTGATGGATCACACGGTGCACCTGGCCGACCTGATGCGCTGGTTCTTCGGGTGCGAGGTGACGGAGGTCTATGCCCAGACTAACGCCATCTTGTACAGCGACCAGCAGGTGGATGTGGAGACCGGCGGCCTGATCATGCTGACGTTTGAGAACGGCGTGTTCGCCAGCATCGATTGCAGCTGGAGCCGCCCGCCGTACTACCCCACCTGGGGCAACCTGAAAATGGAGATTGTCGGGCAGAACGGCCTGGCGACGATGGACGCTTTTAAGCAGGCCCTGACTGTCTATACCCACAGCCTCAAGCGCCCGGCCTACGCCTTCTGGGGCTCGGATTCCAACCAGCGCATGATCGATGAGTTTGTCGCGGCGCTCAAGGCGGATCGCGCGCCGGCCATCACCGGGTACGACGGTCTCAAAGCCGTGGAGATCGCGCTGGCGGCGTACCGGTCGGCGGAAAGCGGGGAGCCGGTGAAGCTGGGGGCGTGAGGCCGGGGGCGTTCCCCGTCCGGCCTGATTCCTGTGGCGGCGAGAACAGATAACGGTTGCATGAGGCGGCAGATACTCCCCCCGATGCCTGCGGTATACTGGAGATCGGGGGGGTAACAGGCCCGGCAGCTGATGAGCGGAAGGCAACCCCACATGACGGACCGCCGAAAAAGCCCGGTAGAAGAAGAGAACATCGACGCGCTGGTCTGCACGATCGATCTGCGCCTGGAGATTCTGGGCCGGCTGCCCTTCTTTAAGGGGCTGCCCGCGGAGGCCATCAGCGCGATCAATGCCCTGTTTGACTCGCAGGGCGTTGAGGCCGGGGAGTACATCTATCTCGCCGGTGACGCGGCGACCCGGTTGTATGTGGTGGCCCACGGCAAAGTGAAGCTCCTGCGCCACACGCTGACCGGGCAGGATGTCGTGCTGAGCCTGCTGATCCAGGGCGATTTTTTTGGCAACCTGCCCGTCCTGGGGGAAACGGCCCACCCCGATACGGCCCAGGCGCATACTGCTGGCTGCATCCTGACGATCACCGGCGAGGACTTCCAGAAGATTCTGGAGCGCTATCCGCAGGTCAGTCTGGCCCTGCTGGAGATTGTGAGCACCCGGCTGCGCGAGGCGCGCGAGGCCATCCACCAGCTCAGCGCGTCCCCGGTGGAAAGCCGCCTGGCAGCCACGCTGCTGAAGCTGGCCGACAGGCTGGGCGAGGAGCAGAACGGCCGGGTGCTGATCCAGCTCCCCCTCTCTCGCCAGGACCTGGCGGATATGACCGGCGCAACAGTGGAGACGGTCAGCCGCATCATGAGCCAGTTCCGCAGGGAGAAGCTCATCGACTCCGGGCGGCGCTGGATCGCGATCGTGGATCGCGCCGGCCTGGCGCAGATCGCCGAAATGTAACCGGCTTAAGCGCCTCCCCCTGCAAATCCTCCTGTTTCACTCCAACCAATGATTTTTCTACCAGTGCAGTTAATTGCGCTGGATCATTCAATGGATTGCGCCAGTCCGGTATTGTGGATGCATAGCAAGCCGGAACAAAGGAGCGACAACCCATGAAAACAACCGTACTGCGCAGCCAGGAACTCTCATGCCCCTCATGCATAGCCAAGATCGAAAAGGCGCTGAAAGCGGTCGATGGCGTGACCTCGGCCAAAGTGCATTTCACCACCGGCCGGATTGAAGTCCAGCACGACGACACGCGGGCCAGCGTCAGTGACCTGGTGAAGACGATCCGTACCGCCGGTTACGAGGCAACCCCGTCCGCATTTTAAGCAAGTCATCAGCGTGGGGTGGCTGCACACAGCGGCAGCCGCCCCGCCCCTTATTGGAAGGAGTAACCACAATGCAGCAGATTCGAAACTGGCTTGAACAGCCTGCCCGGCGCCGCAAGCATATCACCCTGATCAGCGGCGCCCTGATCGCGGCGGCGCTGATTGCCGAACACGGGCTGGCGCTGCCCGCCTGGCGGAGCGCCCTGATGGTGATCGCGGCGCTGCTGGCCGGGAGCGACATCGCCTGGCGCGCCTGGCACGCCCTCCGCAACCGGCACATCAGCATTGAGCTGCTGGTGACGATTGCGACGGTGGGGGCGCTGGCGATCGGCGAGTACTGGGAAGCCGCGGCCGTGACCTTCCTGTTCATGCTGGGCGCGTATCTTGAAGCCCGCACCCTGAACCGCACCCGCCAGGCGCTGCAAAGCCTGTTTGATCTCGCGCCCGCCAACGCTGTTGTGCTGCGGGACGGCCAGCAGGTCGAGGTGCTGCCGCATGAGGTCGAGCGCGGTGAAATCGTCCTGATCAAGCCGGGGGCGAAAGTCCCGGTCGATGGCGAAGTGATCGCCGGGCAGGGGGTCGTGGACGAAAGCGCGATCACGGGCGAATCCATCCCCATGGAAAAGACCAGCGGCGACAGGGTGTTCGCCGGGACGATCAACCAGGATGGCCTGCTGCAGGTGGAAGCGCAGGGCGTGGGGGCGGATACCACCCTGGCCCGGATCATCCGCCGGGTGGAAGAAGCGCAGGAAGAAAAAGCGCCCACTCAGCGGTTTATTGAGTGGTTTGGGAGCTGGTATACTCCGGCGATCATCGGGATCAGCGCGCTGGCCTGGCTGCTGACCCGGGATGTCCGCCTGGCGCTCACCCTGCTGGTGATCGGCTGCCCGGGGGCGCTGGTTATCTCCACGCCGGTCTCGATCGTGGCCGGAATCGGGCAGGCCGCCAAACGCGGCATCCTGATCAAGGGCGGCGAATACCTGGAGAATGCCGGCAAGATCACGGCCCTCGCCCTGGATAAGACCGGGACCATCACCCAGGGCAAGCCCCGGCTGACCGACATCATCACGTTTGAGCCGGCACTGGCCGGCCCGTCCGCTGCGGCCCCCGCCGTCCCCGCCGGCCCGTGGACCGCGCCGCAGCAGGAGGTGCTGTACTGGGCGGCCATCGCTGAGGCAGGCTCCGGCCATCCCCTGGCGCGGCCCATCCTGGCGGAAGCCACCGCCCTGTTCAGTGTCCCCGCGGCGGAGACGTTCACGAATCACACCGGCAGGGGCATCCAGGCCAGCTACCAGGGCCATGCGATCCGGGTTGGCTCGTATGCCATGATGGAGGCGGAGGCCATTTCGCTGCATCCTGAGACAGAGGCGCGGCTCCGGCAGCTGAGCGTGGAGGGCAAAACGGCGGTGGTGGTGGCGCTGGATGGCGTGGCGCTGGGCCTCCTGGGGGTTGCCGATACCCCCCGGCCCGCGGTCACCGCGATGCTGGAGCAGTTGAAAGCCGTGGGGGTGGAGCAGGTGGTGATGCTCACCGGGGATGCGCAGCCCACGGCCCGGGCGGTCGCGGATGCGGTCGGCATTCAGACGGTGCGCGCCGGGCTGCTGCCGGAAGACAAGCTGGCCGCGATCCGTGAGCTGCAGGCGGCCGGGCATGTGGTCGCGATGGTGGGCGACGGCATCAACGATGCGCCCGCCCTGGCGACGGCCGATATCGGGATCGCGATGGGCGCGGCCGGCACGGATGTGGCGATCGAGACCGCCGATATCGCGCTGATGGCGGATGATCTGCTGAAAATCCCGGAGGCAATCGGGCTGTCCCGCGCCACCCTGCGCAACATCCGCCAGAATGTGGCCATCGCGCTGATCACGGTCGTGGGCCTGCTGATCGGGGTGCTGCTGGGCCAGGTGCATATGGCCGGCGGGATGTTCATTCATGAGCTGTCGGTGCTGATCGTGGTGCTCAACGGGATGCGGCTGCTGCGCGCTGCGCCGGGCAGCCAGCCCGCGGCCTGAGCGCCACAGCCCGCACAGCATGCCACCGGGAGCGGCATTCGCCTGCTGCCGCCGGTGGGGGGATAATAGTGCAGCAGCGTGAGGGCGCGTCATGCCGCCCTCACGCCTGCTTGAGTGTTCGCAGATACGGAGCAGGATCGGTTTGTCCACCAGGCCCAGACAGCAACGCCTCTCGCCGCGCATTTACCGCACCTCCGACGTGGCGCGCGCCGGGAATGTTCACCCCAACACTGTGCGGCTGTACGAGGCGTGGGGCTACATCCCGGCGGCGCAGCGCGCCGCCAACGGCTACCGCATTTTTACCGCCTATCATCTTGATCAGATTCGGGTCGTGCGCCTGGTGCTGCGCCTGTCGTGGGTCAGCGGGCCGATCCGCGCGGCGGCGCTGGAGGTGATCGCGTGTTCGGCGGCCGGCGATGTCACCACGGCCCAGGCGGAAGCGGATCGGCTCCAGGTGCTGCTGGCAGCGGAACAGGCCCAGGCCGAAGCGGCCCTGCGCGCCGTTGAAGCCTGGACGACCGACAACGTTCCGGCGGGCGACGCCCCGCCCGAAGACTCTCCCGCCGTGCTGTCGATCTCCAGAGCCGCGCGCCTGCTCGGCGTCAGCGTGGACGTGCTGCGCGGCTGGGAGCGCAACGGGCTGATCGAGGTGCCGCGCCACCCGGCCAACGGCTACCGGCAGTACGGCCCGCCGCAGATCGCGCGCCTGCGCGTGATCCGCACGCTGCGCCGCGCCCGCTACAGCACAATGGCGATCCTGCGCATGCTGCGCCGCCTGGAGGCGGGCCAGACGAACGACATACGCGCCGCGCTGGATACCCCCGACCCCGACGACGACATCCAGTATGTGACGGATCGCTGGCTTTCCACGCTGGCGGAGATGCGTGCTGCGCTCGACGATCTGCGCGCGCTCCTGGCCGCGATGCGGGCCGCTTCCCCCGACTGAAGCCGCGCCGCCCCCCAAAACCCTCCACTAGCCCACCAGGGTTTTATAATGAAATAGCGCGCAAGACACCCTGCATTTTCCGGATCGCGATCCGCTGCCTTGTTACAGGAGCGAAAGCCAACCATGCCGAACCCGAACACGTCTGACTCCCTTACCGCCGCGATGATGCGCCACCTGCACACCCTGGCCGACGACATCGGCCCGCGTCCCGCCGGGTCGTCCGCCCACGCCGCCGCCGCGCACCACATCGAGGCGGCGCTGCGCGAGGCCGGGCTGCAGGTGGAGGATATGCCCTTCACCTGCCCCGGCTGGCGCTGCGCTGAAACCGCCCTGCTGCTGGATGGCGTCGCTTACCGCGCCGCCGCCAACCTGCCCTCGCCTGCCTGCGACCTCACCGCGCCGACCGTCGCCGCCGGGACGATCGCCGATCTCGACGCGGCGGACATCACCGGCAAAATCGCGGTGCTGTACGACGATCTGTCCCGCCAGCCGCTCACGCCGCTGAACTGCCCGATCTACAACATCGACGAGCACCAGCACATCAACCGCACGCTGCTGGCTAAACGCCCGGCGGCGGTGATCATGGTCAACCCCTATCACGGCAACGTCGAGCGCCGGATCGAAGATGTGGACTTCACGCTGCCGTCGGTCACCGTGCCTGCCGAAGTCGGCGCGGCGCTGCTGCACCGCCTCGGCCAGCCGGTCACGCTGCGCATCGATGCCGAGCAGGCGCCCGCCACCGCACGCCACCTCCTGGCCTTCAAGCCCGGCCCGCGCCCGGAACGTATCGCGCTGATGGCGCACTATGACACCAAGCTGGATACCCCCGGCGCGTGGGACAACGGGGCCGGCATCGCGGCGCTGCTGGGGCTGGCGGCGCAGCTTGCCCCGCGCGATCTGGGCTGCACGCTGGAATTCATCGCGTTTGGGGATGAGGAGAATTACAGCCAGGATCACGTCGTTTACATCCGCGAGCGCGGCGACCAGTTCGACGGCCTGATCGCGGCGATCAACATGGATGGCATCGCCCACATCCTGGGCCACAACACGATCACGATGATGATGCACAGCGCGCCGTTTGAGGCCGCCGTGCAGGAGGTCGCGGCGGGGTATCCGCGGGTGGGGTGGGTTGCGCCCTGGCCGGAGAGCAATCACTCGACGTTCGCGTTCAACGGCGTGCCGGCGCTGGCCTTCGGCTCCTCAGCGGAGTGGCAGACGACGCGCCACCTGCCCACCGACACGCCGCTGCTCATCAGCCCTGCCGGGCTGCGGGAAGTGGTCGATCTGATCACGGAGATCGTGTGCGCCATCGCGGATTGCGCGCCGGCGTGGACACGCCCGCAGCCGGAGGCGTAAGCTGCCTCGGCGTAAGCCGCCTCCGGTGTGGTGTACGGGGGCGCGGTGTCTGCCGCGCCCCCCTGTTTTTCCCGAATCAGCGCAAAGGACGGCGCACCGCGCCGGGCAGGAGGGCAGGCAGGCTTCAGTTCGGCAGGTGACGCTGCCGGGGCAGCCCGCGCAGGACAGGCAGCGCGGCCAGGCGCTGCCAGCTTTCGTCCGCCTGGATCAGCACCACGCCGAAGGTCAGCAGCGTATTCGTCAGCAGGAAGAACAGCAGCTCCTCCACGGGCAGCACGCCCAGCAGGTAGACCTGCAGGGACTGCGCCGGATCGATGGTCCATGTCCCGGCGCCGATCGCCAGCGCATCCGCCGCGCTGAGGTACAGGGTGGGGACCAGGATGCCCGCCAGCACATGCCCCCGGTAGCGCCACAGAATATCCGCGCCAAAGCCGAGCTGCAGCATCACCGGCAGCAGCGCCCAGCCCAGCTCCAGCCCCAGGTACGTGCCCGGCCGCCAGCCGGAGAGCAGGACGGCCACCGCCAGCAGCCACATCACGGCCACCCCCGCCACCGCCCTGACGCGCAGGCCGCGCCGCAGCGGGGCCGCGGGCCGGACGGGCAGGCGGCGCATCAGCAGGGCGATCCACAGCCCGGTCAGGATCGGCTGCACCACGAAGAACGTGTATTCCTCGATCGGCACATAGCCGATCACCAGCCCGCTGACCAGCGCCGGGTCATACCACCACACGCCGGTCGCCACCAGGTAGTTATCCCACGGGGTGGTATACACCAGCGCGATGATGCTGTGGAGCAGGATGGCCAGCCCGACCGGCACGTTGCGCAGGCTGGCGGCGCGCCGCACCCCGCGCCGGTGGTCATGCCAGGCCAGCCCGGCCAGCAGCAGGATTGGAAGGCTGACAAACAGGCCAAGAAATGTGAAGTATGTCATGCCTCGGTATTCTCCAGCATCAAGCGTCCGCGCACATGGCCGGGATCGGCGCTGCCCCGGCTGCGCCACCAGATTCCGGGCAGACGCCGCAGCTTGCCCATCACGCTCACGCCGGCCCGCCGGGTGAACACGTCATAATCGTGCGCCTCGATATCGGTCAGGATTGCCTGGTAGAGTTCCGCCGCCGCGGCGATGGCGAACCGGCCATCCGCGGAGAGCATCCCGATCCCCGGCCAGGCTTCGGCGTAAAGCTGGCGATTGCGCGCGATCTGAAAGCGCATGAAGTCGCGCCACGCCGCCGTCACCACGCCCGCGGCCAGGTCGGCCTCGCGGAGGCCGAACGCCGCCAGCTCGTCCTGCGGCAGGTAGATGCGGCCATTAGTCAGGTCTTCGCCTACATCCCGCAGGATGTTCGTGAGCTGCAGGGCCACGCCCAACTTCACCGCGTAGGGGATCGCCTCCCGGCTGTTGAAGCCGATGATGTGCATCGCCATCAGCCCGACCGTCGAAGCGACGCCATAGGCGTATTCGGCCAGCTCGTCAAAGCTGGCGTAGCGGGTCTGTACCAGGTCACGGGCGCAGCCGGCGGTGAGCTGCTGGGCGTAGGAGGCCGGGATCTGGAAGGCCGCGCGGGCATCCGCCCAGGCCAGCGCCACCGGGTCGCTGCCGGCCTGCTGCCGGGCGAAGACGGTCTGCTCCCAGCCCTCCAGCGCCAGCGCCCGATCCATGCCATCGGCGTCGGTGTCGATGATGTCATCGGTCACGCGGCAGAAGGCGTACAGGGCGCGCACCGCGCGGCGCTTGTTTTCTGGCAGCAGGCTGGAGGCCATGTTGAAGGTTTTGCTGTGGTGTGCGGTGAGCGCTGCACAGTGCGCGTAGGCGGCCTCCAGCGCCGGGGCATGGGCGGCAGCCACCTGCGGGCCGGGCGAGGAGTCGTGGCTGTGCAGGGCGTCATACGCCAGTTTGATCAGGCGTTTTTCCCAGGGCTGGGTGAGCAGGGTCATGGCGATAAGTCCTTTCCAGGGTCAGGTCTAGCGCGCCGCCAGTGAAGGCGCGTCCGGATGATCCGGCGCGATGCTCAGGTCGCCGGCTCGCGCGCGGGCCGGCGCCGGGCCGATCAGGTTCTCGGCGATAATCGCCGAGGACAGCACGCCGGGCAGCCCGGCTCCGGGGTGTGTCCCCGCGCCCACAAAGTACAGGTTGTCGAAATCCTCGGAGCGATTGTGCGGGCGGAACCAGGCCGACTGGGTCAGAAGCGGCTGGACGGAAAACGCGGAGCCTTTGAAGCTGTTCAGCGTGTTCTGGAAGTGCAGCGGGTCGATGTAATGCTCCGCGATGAGGTTGGCCTGCAGATCGGGCAGGTAGTTATCCTCCAGGAACTGCATGATCGCATCGCGATACGGGCGGGCCATCACGTTCCAGTCGATATCGGCATCCAGGTGCGGCACCGGGGAAAGCACGTAGAAGCTCTCCGTCCCCTCCGGGGCGATGCCGGGATCGGTCAGGGTGGGCATGTGCAGGTACAGGGAGAAGTCATCCGCCAGCACCTGGCGGTTGAAGATGTCGTTCAACAGGCCCTTGTAGCGTTCGCTGAGGATGATGTTGTGGTGGGCCAGCCCCTGGTCGCGGTACTGGCGCTTTGTGCCAAAGTAAATCACAAACAGCGACATGCTGTACTTCATGCGGTTGAGCTTATTGTCGGTGTACTTGCGGCGGTAGCGGGCCGGGATCAGGTGCTTGTAGGTGAAGGCCACGTCGCCATTCGAAACGACAATATCGGCCCCGTGCAGCGTGCCGTCTTCCAGCCGGATGCCGGTCACGCGGCGCGTATCCGCCGGATCCACGGTGATTTCCGCCACGGGCGCACTCAGGTGCAGCGTGCCGCCCAGCTCCGTGAACAGGCGCACCATCGCGTCCACGATTGCGCCCGTCCCGCCAATGGCGTAATGAATGCCCCACTCCCGTTCCAGGTAGTGGATCATGGCGTAAATGGAAGGCGAATCGAAGGGGTTGCCGCCAATCAGCAGCGGGTGGAAGGAGAAGCAGCGCCGCAGAAAATCATCCTTCACAAACTGCGCGGCGTAGGCATAAACGCTCTTGTAAGACTGCATTTTGATCAGGTCGGGGGCGACCTTCAGCATGTCGGTCAGCTTGAGGAACGGCTTATCCGCCAGCTCCAGGAAGCCCTTCTGAAAGATGGCTTTGGTGGTCCCCATGAAGCGCTGGTAGCCTTCCTTGTCGTCGGGGTTCCACTGGTCGATCTGATCCAGGATGAAGGCTTCGTCCCCGTTGTAGTTGAAGGCGCGCCCGGTGTGGTCAAAGATGCGGTAGAACGGGTCCAGCGGGACGAATTCAACGTAGTCCTTCACATCCCGCCCGGCCGCGGCCCACAGGTCTTCGAACATAAACGGCGCGGTGAGCACGGTTGGCCCGCCGTCGAACTTGAAGCCGTTAATCTCATAGACGTAAGCCCGCCCGCCCGGCTTATCCCGCTTCTCGAACAGCTCTACTGCATGGCCCTGCGCGGCCAGCCGGATTGCGGCAGCCAGCCCGCCAAAACCACTCCCCACCACGATGATCTTTGCCATGTCCTGCGCTCCTGTTATTGTGCGGCATCAAGTTGCCCTTGTGATTTCACTGGGGGCAGTATATCATTGTGTTCATGTGTTGTATATGTTTTCTCATAAAATACTTAGACAAAACTACACCCATCAGCCCTTTATGGCGCCAGACAGAAGGAAGGCCCAATGCCCCACCCAATCCCCACCCCCGACAGCCGGACGGCGCTCGCCGCGCTGCGCTCCCTGCTGCGTCACCGTAACCTGCTGTATGCGCTGGAAATCTTTCATGCGGCGCTGGGAGATGTGTTTCAGCTCAACCTGCCGGGCCAGCGCGCGATTGTGATGGTCGGGCCGGAGGCCAGCCGCTTCGTGCTGGTGACGGCCCGCGACAAGTTCCGCTGGCGCATGGCCGATGACCCGGTGGTCACGCTGTTTGGGGATGGCCTGCTGGTGACCGATGGCGAGGAACACGCCCGGCTGCGCGGCATGATGAATCCCGCGCTGCACCGCCGCGCGCTGGCGACTTACGTGCCGGACATGGTGCGCCTGACCGATGCCACGCTGGCGACCTGGAGGCCGGATACGCCGCTGATCATGCTGGACGAGATGCGCCGGATCACGCTGAAGATCCTGACGGAAACGCTGTTCCGGGTGGATTCATCCCCGGATATGGAACGCCTGTGGCAGCCGGTGCTGAAGGCGATCCAGTTCATCTCGCCCGGCTACTGGCTGATCTCGCGGCGGCTGCCGCGCCCCGGCTATGCGCGCCAGATCGGTGTCCTGAACGCGTACCTGGAGGCGATCATCGCCGCGCGGCGCGCCAGCCCTCCGGCGGAGGCCGACGATCTGCTGAGCATGCTGGTGGCTTCGGGCATGGGGGATCGCCTGATCCGTGACCAGCTCATGACCCTGCTGATCGCCGGGCATGACACCACCACGGCGCTGCTGGCCTGGGCGCTGCACCTGCTGACGACGCATCCGGACGTCCTGGCACGCGCCTGGGCGGAGGTGGATGCGGCCCTGGGCGGCAGCCCGCCGACCCTTGAGACAGCGGGCGAGCTGACTTACCTCTCCCAGGTGATCGATGAGACGCTGCGCCTGTATCCGCCGGTGCATCTGGGCTCGCGCCTGGTGGCGGAGGACGTGCCTTACCAGAGGTATATCCTGCCCGCCGGCGCGCGTGTGATGGTCTCGATCTATCTGACGCAGCGCGACCCCGCCCACTGGGACGACCCGGAGCGCTTCGACCCCGACCGGTTCGACCCGGCCCGCAAGCGGGACATCGCGCCCTACACGTTCCTGCCCTTTGGCGGCGGGCCGCGCAACTGCATCGGCGCGGCCTTCGGGCAGCTTGAGGCCAAAGTGATCCTGGCGCGCATCCTGCAGCAGTTCGATCTGCGGGCCAGCGGCGCGCCCGTGCATATGAGCGTCAAGGCCACGCTGGAGCCGCACCCCGGCGTGCCGGTGCTGGTGAGCAGGCGGGCCGGCAGGTAAGTGGGGACTCCTGGCGGTTGGTGATTGGCTTTTGGCTAAGCGCTAACGGCTAATCAGTCAACCACTGCCAGACAGGGGGTTGACACCCTGGTTATCCTCGATTAAAATGCACGTCGTATAAAATAGTACAACGTTCAAAAATATACGGAGTGCATTTAATGAATCGCGTCAGCAAGGATGACGGGTCGCAGAGCCGCCTTGAACGCAAAAAAGAGCGTACCAGGCGCCGGATCATCGAGACCGGGATCAGGCTCGTTCGGCACTATGGCTTTGAAGCGGCCACGATGGAGCAGATCGCTGAGGAAGCGGATATCGCCAAGGGCACGCTGTACAACTACTTTCCATCCAAGGAAGCCATCATCAGTGCCTATGTCGCGCAGGCGTTCAGCGAACGCCACCCTGACCGCATCAGCCAGCTGCGCCAGCTGCCCGACACGCGCTCCCGGCTGGTGGCGATTCTGGAAAACCTGATGGAACGGGTTCAGGCGCAGCAGGACGTTTTTGAGTGGTTCCTGGCCTATCGCGTGCGGCATGTGGTTTCGCTGCGACCGGACACGGGCGAAGCAGTCAAGCGTGGTTTTGGCGCGCTGGCGGTGGAGATCATCCATCTGGGCCAGCAAAGCGGCGAAATCCGGGACGATCTGCCGCTGGATATGATGGTCGACCTGTTTGAGTTTGTTTTTGTCGAAATCGCCAAACAGTTCTACGCGGCGCCGGAGATGTTCGATCTCCATCGCGCGATTGAGCAAGGCGTGAGTCTGTTTTTGAGTGGCACCCGGAAGCGGGGTTGAGATTCGGGTGTTTTTGCGCAGCGCGCATGCCATGAGGAGAGAAGCTATGCCCAGCCTGCAAAGTCGTATGTTCATTTTTGCGCTGCAACACGCGCATCTGCTGCGGTTCCAGTTGCGGCGCAGAGAAATGATCACCTGGGATACGCCAATTGAGGATTTTCGCCGGGAAGCGGAAAGCGGCGCGAAAACGTTCGGCAAGCTGCCCGCGCAGATCGAGGTCACGCCCGTCAGCATCGGGGACGACCTCTATGCGGAGTGGATCGCGCCAGCCGGGGCGCGGAAGGATACTGTGCTGCTTTACTTTCATGGCGGCGGGTATGTGTCGGGCAACTGCCTCACCCACCGGACACATGTCGCCAAGTTCGCGCAGCGGACCGGGATCGCGGCCCTGCTGTTCGAGTACCGCGTCGCCCCGGAGCATCCTTTCCCCGCGGCGATTGAGGATGCGGTGGCGGCCTATCGCTGGCTGCTGGCGCAGGGAATTTCACCGTCTCAGATCGTATTCGCCGGCGATTCGGCGGGGGGCGGGCTGTGTCTGGCGACCCTGCTCGCGCTCCGCGAAGAAGGGCTCGCTTACCCGGCGGCGGTGGCCGCGCTCTCGCCCTGGACAGACCTGCTGTGTACCGGGCAGTCCCTGGTGACGAAGCGCGAACTCGATCCGTTTACGCCCGGTGAGGCGTGGACGGTGTTCAGCAAGTACTACGCCGGCGATCACGATCCGGGCCTGCCCCTCATTTCGCCGCTGTATGGCGATCTGCGCGGCCTGCCGCCCATCCTGGTCTCCGCCGGGGATCACGACGTGCTGTTTGATGACTCGGCGCGCTTTGTGGAAAAAGCCCGCGCGGCCGGGGTCGATGCAAGCCTGAGTGTGGGGGAGGGGCTGTTCCACTGTTACCCGGTGTGCGCGCCATCCTTCCCGGAAGCGGAACAGGCGATGAATGAAATCTGCGCCTTTTTCAAGCACCACCTCGACAACTGATTGATAACTGAGGCCATCCTCGACAGTGGGAATTCCTGGTCTGCCAGCTGTTCAGGAATCCCATGTCGAGGATGGCGCGTTGCGTTCCGGGGAGGATCCAGGCCCGGTGCTTATGGCCGGCTGACCGGCTCGCGGGTCAGCTGAGTATCGACCACGCGCCAGATGTGCAGCGGGTTGGCGTCCTGGAGCGCCTCCGGCAGCAGGGCGTCAGGGAGATTCTGGTATGCGACCGGGCGCATGAAGCGTTTGATCGCCATCACGCCCACCGAGGTCGTCTGCGGGGCTGTGGTGGCGGGATAAGGCCCGCCGTGCTGCATGGCATACCCTACCTCGACGCCGGTTGGATAGCCGTTCCAGATCAGGCGCCCGACCTTTTCGCGCAGCCGTGAGAACAATTCACCGGTGAAGGCCGCTTCTTCCGCCTCTGAATGGACGGTCGCGGTCAGGTTGCCGTGCAGCGCCTCCACGGCCTCGAATAACGCGCCCGGCGTGGGGCAGGTCACGAACATCGTCACCGGCCCGAAATGCTCGTTTTGCAGCGACTGGTCACTGATGAACTGCTCCGCGGTGGTCTGGAATACGGTATTGGGGAAGCAATACCCCTCCGGGGCGACCGCATCGGAGGCCGTTAGCTTCGCTGCCTGGCCCGAGGCACTGGTACGCTCGACATCCGCCGAGAGGCGGGCCAGAACCGCCTGGTTCAGCAGCACGCCCGGCTGGCGCTGATCCATCAGCTCGGCTACGCGGGCGATGAACGCCCTGCTCGCGTCGTCATCCACCACGAACACCAGACCCGGCTTGGTGCAGAACTGCCCGCACCCCAGCGTGACCGACGTCACCAGCCCGCTGGTGATGTCCTCAGCGCGCACCGCAAGCGCCCCCGGCGAGATCACAACCGGGTTGATGCTGCCCATCTCGGCGAAGACCGGGATCGGGCGCGGGCGGCTGGCGGCGGAATCAAACAGCGCGCGTCCCCCGTTCAGCGACCCCGTGAACCCCACCGCGTCGAGCTGCGGGTGCTTCACCAGGGTCTGCCCCACCCGGATCGTGTCGCCCTGTACCATCGAGAAGAACCCAGGCGGAAGGCCGTGCTGCTCTCCCGCCGCCAGGATGGCCCGCGCCACGAGTTCGGACGTGCCGGGGTGGCCCGGGTGAGCCTTCACGATGACCGGACACCCGGCGGCAAACGCCGAGGCCGTATCCCCGCCGGCCACACTGAAGGCCAGCGGAAAATTGCTCGCCCCGAACACGGCCACCGGCCCCAGCGGGATCAGCATGCGCCGGATATCGACGCGCGGCGCTGGCGTGCGGTCCGGGATCGCCGGATCGATGATGGCTTCGACATAAGAGCCTTCGCGCAGCAGGCTGGCGAAAAGCCGCAGCTGTGACGTGGTGCGGCCTCGCTCGCCTTCCAGCCGGGGCTGCCCCAGGCCGGTTTCAGCGTCCGCCGTCTCGATCAGCGCTGCGCCCAGCCTGTCAATCTCGTCGGCAGCGGAGTCGAGAAAGGCGGCGCGGGCCGCGGCACTAAGCAGGCGCATCGTTTTGAAGGCGCTGGCGGCCTGGCGCACGGCCCGATCAATTTCATCGTCCGTAGCGTTAAAAAACCGAACCCTGCCCTCAGCTTTCACACGCGGATCAACAGCAGCAAATGTTTCGCTGCCCTGTGCCGACCACTGACCCGCGATCAGATTTTGTCCCGAAATCATATCACCGCCCCTGGAGTCCACTCGCCAATTCAAGACAACTCATTAGCCGATCACATGCTGCCTGTCTGTCCACTTTGTGCTGACAGCCTGATCAGCTACAATCAACTATCGTAACAGTTAAGCGGATAAATGAGCAAACAACTATGTGGCTAGTACGTGTTTTTATTCCGGATAGTGGGATCAGAATCGGCGTGCAGCGCGGCGACACCGTCTGCGATGTAAGCCAGCAGTTTCCAACCATCAGCGCGTGGCTGCAATCGTCGGTCGGCGATCCGCAGACCGCTGTGGGCGCGCTGGAGCGTCTGGCCGAGACAGCGCAGAATACGTATCCCGCCGCGCTGTTCGACAACCCGCCAGCACCGGACGCCCCCCACTGGCTGGCCCCGGTGGATGCCCAGGACGTGTGGGCCGCCGGCGTCACCTACGAACGCAGCCGCGTCGCCCGCCAGGAAGAGGCCGACGACGGCGGTGATGTGTACCAGCGGGTGTACGGTGCGCCACGCCCGGAGCTGTTCTTCAAGGCCCGGGGGGAATGGGTCGTGGGCCAGTATGGGGAGGTCGGCATTCGGTCGGATGCGACATGGAACGTGCCGGAGCCGGAGCTGGCCCTGGTGATGAATCCGGCCCTGGAGATCGTGGGGATGACCGCCGCCAACGACATGAGCAGCCGCGACATCGAGGGGGAGAATCCGCTCTATCTGCCCCAGGCCAAAATCTATACCGCCGCGTGCGCGCTGGGGCATGGCATCCGGCTGCGGCCCGTTGAGGATTTCCCGCACATCCCGATCCGGCTGGAAATCCGGCGCGGTGACAGCGTGGTTTTCTCCGGTGAAACCGATACGCGCAGCCTCCGGCGCAGCGCGCGCGAGCTGCTCACCTACCTCGGGTGCAGCCTGGCATTCCCGCAGGGCGTCGTCCTGCTGACCGGAACAGGCATCGTGCCGCCCAATGAATTCACGCTGCACGCCGGTGATGTGGTGCAGATCGCCGTCGATGGCGTGGATACGCTGGTCAACCCGGTGAAGGTGGTGTGATGCTCACCAGAGATGACATCCTTGGCAGCGAAATTACTGTGCAGGAGACGCGGCTGTTTGGCGAAGGCCCGCAGGGCCGCCTGCCCCTCACCGCCGAGGCGCTGCGCGACGAACCAAGCGGCAACCTGTTTGGCATGACGCAGAATGTGGCGATGGGCTGGAACCCGGACGAAGTCGGCCATGACCACTACTGCATCGTCAGCACGCACGGCGGCCTGCGCGCCGAGGATGGCTCGCCGCTGGCGCTGGGCTACCATACCGGCCACTGGGAAGTCGCCCTGCTGGTGCAGCGTGCCGCCGCCACGCTGCGCGCCAACAGCAGCGTGCCCTTCGCCGTTTACTGCTCCGATCCGTGCGACGGGCGCACCCAGGGCACGGCGGGCATGTTCGACAGCCTGCCCTACCGCAACGACGCCGCCATGACCATGCGCCGGCTGATCCGGTCGCTGCCCACGCGCCAGGGCGTGCTGGGCATCGGCACCTGCGACAAGGGGCTGCCGGCGATCATGATGGCGCTGGCGGGCATGGGCGATCTGCCGGGGGTTGTCGTCCCGGGTGGCGTGACGCTGCCCGACCCCGAAGCTGAGGACACCGCCATCATCCAGACGATTGGCACGCGCTTTGCGCACGGCCTGATCACGCTGGACTACGCCGCCGAAATGGGCTGCCGGGCCTGCGGCTCCCCGGGGGGTGGCTGCCAGTTTCTGGGCACCGCCGCCACGTCCCAGGTGATCGCGGAGGCGCTGGGCATGGCGCTGCCGCACAGCGCGCTGGCGCCATCCGGCGAGCCGGTCTGGCTGGATATGGCGCATCGTTCCGCGCTGGCGCTGCTCCACCTGAAGGCCGCCGGCATCCGCCTGCGCGACATCCTGACCCAGCACGCGCTGGAAAACGCCATGCTCGTTCACGCGGCGGTCGGGGGCAGCACGAACCTGCTGCTGCACCTGCCGGCTATCGCCCACGAAGCCGGCCTGCGCCTGCCCACCGTCGCCGACTGGCAGGCCGTCAACCGCAGCGTGCCGCGCCTGGTGGACGCCCTCCCCAACGGCCCGCGCAATCACCCGACGGTGCAGGTCTTTTTTGCGGGCGCTGTGCCGGAAGTCATGCTTCACCTGCGCGCGATGGGCCTGCTGCACCTGGACGCCCTGACGGCTTCGGGCCAGACGCTCGGCGAAAACCTGGACTGGTGGGAGCGCAGCCCGCGCCGGCAGCTCTGCCGCGAGCGGCTGGCGAGCGAGGCGCAGGTTGACCCCGACCACGTGATTATGAGTGCCGACCGGGCGCGGGCGAACGGGCTGAGCAGCACCGTGATCTTCCCGGTGGGCAATATCGCGCCGCAGGGATCGGTCGTCAAGGCGACCGCTATCGATCCGGGTGTGATCGGCCCGGATGACGTCTATCGCAAGCGCGGGACGGTGCGGGTCTTCACGAGCGAAAAGGACGCGGTCGCGGCGGTCAAGGGTACAACGGATGCTCCGGTAGCCCCCGGCAACGTGATCGTCCTGATCGGCATTGGCCCGCTGGGGACCGGCATGGAAGAAACGTATCAGCTCACCTCCGCGCTCAAGTACGTCCCCTGGGGGAAACACGTGCCGGTCATCACTGACGGGCGTTTCAGCGGCGTTTCGACCGGAGCGTGCATCGGGCATGTCGGCCCCGAGGCGCTGGCCGGCGGGCCGATTGGCAGGCTGCGCGACGGTGATGAAGTCGAGATCGTGATCGACCGCACTACGCTTGAAGGGCGCGTCAACCTGGTGGCGGCGGAGGGGCGCGAGCTTGCGCCGCCAGACGCTGAGCGCCTGCTGAGCCAGCGAGCACCGCACCCGGCCCTGCACGCCCATGCGAAGCTGCCTGATGATTCGCGCCTGTGGGCTGCCCTGCAGCAGGCGGGCGGCGGCGTGTGGGCGGGCTGCATCTACGATGTGGATCGCATCGTCGCGGTCATCGAGGCGGGCCTGGCGGCGCAGCACCGGCAGGGCGCGTAATATCTGCGCGGCGGGTAAGCGTAACACAAGGCGCGTAATATCTGGCTAATCTCAATTTCTATGGAGAGCATGATGAAATACCGTAATCCCGTAATCCCCGGTTACTATCCGGATCCCAGTGTGTGCCGTGTCGGGTCTGATTTTTACCTTGTGAACAGTTCCTTTGAATACTTCCCCGGCGTGCCGGTGTTCAAGAGCCGCGACCTGGTGCACTGGGAGCAGATCGGCCACTGCCTGACACGGCCCGAACAACTGCCGCTGGAGGGCGCGCCCAGCTCCGGGGGCATTTACGCGCCGACCATCCGCTACCATAACGGGCGATTTTACATGGTGACGACAAACGTCACCGACAAGGGCCATTTTTACGTCTGGGCAGATGACCCCGCCGGGGAATGGTCCGATCCCATCTGGGTGCAGTTTGGTGACAAGCCCGGTTACAACGACTCGATTGATTCATCCCTCTTTTTTGATGACGATGGTAAGGTCTATTTCCAGTGCAACCACCTGCAGGAGGGCATCTACCAGTTTGAGATCGATATCGAGACGGGCGAGCGCCTGGGCGAGATGCGCCACCTGTGGGGGGGGACCGGCGGCAGCTGGCCGGAGGCGCCGCACCTGTACAAGATCGATGGGCGCTACTACCTGCTGATTGCCGAGGGGGGCACGCACCTGACCCACATGGTGACGATTGCGCGGAGCGACAACCCCTGGGGGCCGTTTGAATCATGCCCGCATAACCCGATACTGACGCATCGCAGCCGCTTCCACCAGATTCAGGCCACAGGCCACGCCGATCTGTTCCAGGCGGAGGATGGCAGCTGGTGGGCGGTATTTCTGGCAATCCGGTGGCCCGAAACCGTCAAGTACAATCCCCGCACGCATCACCTGGGGCGTGAGACGTTCCTGGCCCCGGTAACATGGATAGATGGCTGGCCGGTGGTCGGGAACAATGGCCAGATCGAGCTGGAGATGGAAGTCGATTATCTGCCAGGGCATCCGGCAGCAGTGGATCAGTCCCCCCGGGCCACGTCCGACGATTTCACACAGCCGGAACTCCCCCTGTACTGGAACTTCCTGCGCAATCCCCGCGCCGAAGACTGGTCACTGACCGAAACGCCGGGGGCGCTAACGCTGCATGGTTCGGCGGTCACCCTGAATGATGTGGACTCGCCCGCCTTCATTGGGCGGCGGCAGCAGCACGCCGATTGTCTCGCATCGACGACAGTCGACTTCGAGCCGGCGCAGGACAACGAGGAGGCCGGTCTCACAGCCCTGATGAACGAGCGCCATCATTACGAGATCGCCATTGTCCGCCGCGACGGGCAGCGCAGCGTGATACTGCGCCAGCGGATTGGCCCCGTATTGCAGGCCGAGACAGCCTGTGAGCCAATCGGTGAGGGGGCGGTCACCCTGCTGATCGCAGCGGACGCGCTGACCTACCGCTTCCAGTACGCGGTCGCAGGCGGCGAGCCCCGCGAGCTGGGAACCGGCACAGTCCATCATCTCTCCACCGAGGTAGCCGGGGGCTTCACGGGCGTGTACTTTGGGATGTACGCCACAGGCAACGGCCAGCGCAGCACCACGCCGGCGCACTTCGTCAATTTTGAGTACCGCCCTGGCTAAGCGGCAGGGGCAAGTCCGTTTTTCTATAGCCTCAAACACGTGGATAAAGAGCGCCTGCGCGAGTGTGCAGGCGCTTTTTCCTTTTTCGCAGCGCGAAATTCTGGCCCCGCATGTCGCCTCGATGGTGCTGCCGGTTGAGCTGATGATCCGCGAATCCTGTGGCGCTGATCCAGCTTGAACCGCCCGTCAGAACGCCACTTCAATCGCCGTGAATGAAAGGGGTGGGAGCTGCAACGTGCCGGTGCCGTCGCTGGGTTCCTGAATCGTAATCGGGCGCGCCGTGATGCAGTCGGGATGCTCAAAGCTGTTGACGGCTTTCGGGTCAGTCCCGGCTAGCTGATAGGCTGCTGTCACACGGGTTGGGGTGAGCGCCTGCCAGCACAGGTCAACCGTCACGCTGTCGGTCTGGTTCCGGTTCACGATAAACACCGCGCTGGTTCCCGCCTCCACGTCATGCGATGCCGCCACATCCAGGACCGGCATGGCACCGAATTCGCGGGTTTCAACCAGAGGGGCCTTGACGGCAACATCCAGCGCATTGCCCGCTGCCATCCGGCCAAACAGCATGACCGGATAATAGGTCGCCTGTTTGAGCAGGCCGTCCCGCGTGGTGGTGATCGGCGAGATCACATTCACGATCTGCGCCAGGCACGCGATCTTCAGCACGTCGGCTTTGCGCAGGAACACGTTCATCCACTGCGCCACCACCAGCGCATCCTCCAGGTTGTAGACTTCCTCGCTCAGCCGCGGCGCTTCCGTCCAGTTTCCATCACCGCTGCGATCCTTATACCAGACGTTCCATTCATCCCATGCCAGATACACGTCATGCTTCGAATGCGTTTTGGCCTTCACATACCGCAGGACGCCGGTCAGGTTATCCACGGCCTGCTCGAAGTCTGCGCTTAGCGCCAGATAGCTGGCGGTGTCGTCGTTGAAATTCGTGGCGTAGTAGTGCATCGAGTGATAGTTGACATGCTCCCACGCGATCTCCAGCGTGATGCGATCCCAGTCAGGGTAGGTCGGCATTCGCGCACTGGATGACCCGCACAGCACGGTTTCGATTGAGGAGTCGTGCCAGCGCATCATCTTGGCAGCCTCCAGCGCCTTGCGGCCATAGTCATCGGCCGAAAGCTGCCCGATCTGCCAGTGGCCGTCCATCTCGTTGCCCACGCACCAGTATTTCACGCCGTAAGGATCGGCATGGCCATTGCGGGCGCGCCGGTCGCCATAAAGGGTGCCAGCCGGCGCGTTACAGTACTCGACCAGGTTGGCGGCATCCTGGATGGTGCCGGTGCCCATGTTGACGGCCAGGATCGGCTCGGCGTTCAGCTCCCGGCAAAAGTGCAGGAACTCATCCGTGCCAAACTGATTGGTCTCGATGGATTTCCAGGCGAGGTCACGGCGGCGTGGGCGCTGGTCTCTGGGGCCGATGCCGTCTTCCCAGTGATACCCGCTGAGGAAGTTGCCGCCGGGATAGCGCACGGCACGCAGGTTGAGATCGCGCAGCGCGGCAAGCACGTCCCGGCGCAAGCCGTGTTCATCAGCATGGGGCGAGGCCGGGTCGTAGATGCCGCCATAAATGCACCGTCCCATATGCTCCGCAAACCCGCTGAAGAGCAGCGGCGAAATGGCGCTGATCACCCGGTTGGTATCAATATATACAGTCGCCTGGGCCATAATCAGGGTACCTCATAAAAACTGAGATCAGGGTTGTGCGCCAACCGCAGTTTTCTCAACATTATCCGCATACAGGAAACACTTCACCGTTTGCCGTCCAACCTGAAAATCCGGCGGGTCAGACTCGCGGCAAATATCCATCACCTGGGGGCAGCGGCCTGCAAACTTGCACCCGATTCGCCCGTATTCCTTGACTTCGGTGGTGCCAAGCTCGATATGTTTTGCCCAGGCCTCGCGCTGCTTGGGGGCCGGCTCTGGAACCGATTCCTTCAGCAGCTGGGTATAGGGGTGGGCGGGCTGTTCCAGGACATCCTCAACCGGCCCCAGTTCGACGATGTAGCCGCGCAGCATGATCCCAATGCGGTCGCTGATGTAGTAAGCCGTTGCCAGGTCATGCGTGATGTAAACGACGCTCACGCCCTGTTCATCGCGCAGCTTCCTGAACAGGTTCACAATCTCCATGCGCAGCGAGGCATCGACCATCGAGACAGGCTCGTCAGCGAGGATCAGCCGGGGATCCGTGATCAGCGCGCGTGCCACCGACACACGCTGGATCTGGCCGCCGGAGAGTTCATGCGGGTAGCGCTGCTTCACTTCCTCCAGCGACAGCCCCACATTGCGCAGCGCGTTGTCCACAATCCTGGCTGCATCCTGGCGGTTTGACGCCATCCCGAAGTTCCTGACCGTATCGAACAGGTAGGCATCCACCCGCCGCAAGGGGCTGAAGGTGTCGAACGGATCCTGGAAAACCGGCTGGACCTTCTTCATGAATTCGATGAAGTCAGATCGTTTGCGGATGGTTGACACATCGCGGCCTTCAAAAAGCACCTGGCCGCGTGTCGGCTCAAGATCGCGCAGCAGCAGGCGGGAGAGCGTGGTTTTGCCGCTGCCGCTTTCACCGGCGAGGGTGAAAATCTCGGGCTTGTCACTCTCCAGGGAAAACGTCACATCATTGACCGCGGTGAGAAGCGTTCCCCCCACCAGGCCGCCAATATTAAATTCGACCGTCACGTGCTGGACATCCAGCAGTTTTTCGTGTGCGCTCATAGTGAGCCTTCCTTGACGAGATGGCAGGCCACGCGATGACGTTCCTTAACCGTGATCAGCTCAGGCACCACGGTTCGACACTCATCCATCACATACGGGCAGCGGGGATGGAACCGGCATCCGCTCGGCGGATCGGCAAGGTTTGGCGGCGACCCTTTCAGGCCCGCCTTAGCCGATTTTTCCCCGATCATGGGCAGCGAGCTGATCAGGTGCTGGGTGTAGGGGTGGAGCGGCGCATTGAAGATGCTCTCGGTTGGCGCTTCTTCGGCTATCCGGCCCGCGTACATGATCATCACCCGATCGGCCACGTTGGCATGCACCGCCATGTCATGGGTGACCAGGAGCACCGTATTGTTGCTCATGGCCTGGATATCCTTGAGCATATGCAGCACCCCGCGCTGCACGACGACATCCAGGGCCGTGGTAGGCTCGTCCGCAATCACCAGGGCGGGCTGGAACACGGTTGCCAGCGCGATTGCCACCCGCTGGCGCATGCCGCCCGAGAGCTGGTGCGGATAGGCGTTGAGCACATCGGTCGGAAGCCCCAGCCGGTTGATATGGGTGCGCGTCCTTTCAAGGAATTCAGCTCTGTTCGTAATGCGCTCGTGCGTGTCAACAATATCCTCAAAGGTCTTGATCACCTTACGCACCGGGTTGAGCACGCTCATCGATCCCTGCATCACATACGAGACCTCCTTCCAGCGGACTTTCCGGCGGAGCTCATCCTGCGATATCTGCAGCATATCAACCTTGTAGTCGCCAAAGTTGTAGTTGACGCTCCCTTCAAACGCCCTTAATGGCGGCTTGATATTGGCTGAGATCACCTTGATCAGGGTGGTTTTGCCGCAGCTCGACTCGCCTGCCACGCCATAAATCTCATTCGGAAAGAGGTCAAAGGAAACCCCGTCCACAGCCCGCACGGTACGGGAGATTCCGTAGGCCTCAGTCCGGTAGTATGCACGGAGGTTCTGAACGCTCAAGAGAGTCACGGGCTATCCTCCAATCAGGCGTAAGCGGGTGCGCGGATCGATGTACTCGTTGATACTCGTGAAGAACAAGTACAGGCCGAGGAACAGGATAACCGTTACCATGGCCGGCGCGGTGATCCACCACCATATCCCCGCCACCAGTGCGCCGTGCTGGTTGGCCCAGAAGAGGGCGGTTCCAAGCGTGGGGGTCGTCAAATCTGAAAGCCCCAGAATACTCAGTGTGACTTCCATCCCAATTGACCACAGCATATTGTTCAGCGTGGTGGCGAACACGATCGGCAGCACGAATGGAAGGTGCTCGCGGATCGTGATCCAGAATGAGCTGGCTCCGGAATACACCGCTGTGCGCGTGAACGAACGCTCCTTCAAGCTCAGCACCTGGGAGCGAATCAGGCGGGCGTCAAACGACCAGCCGAAAAGCCCCAGGATAATCGCCAGCGAAAACAGGGTCATTCTGTCGCGCAGCAAGAACCCCAGCAAGATCAGGATCGGGAGCAGGGGCAACACGACAAAGCTGTCGCTGATGGCCATCAGCACCCTGTCGATCCACCCGCCCCGGTAACCGGCAGTCAGGCCAACCAGGACAGAAATTACACGCGAGATAATTGCGGTTGCTACTCCCAGGAGAAGCGAATTGCGCACGGCAAAGGTCAGCCACCAGAAAAGGTCCTGCCCCCGGGATGTGGTGCCGAAGATGTACTCCCCCGAGGGAGGCAGATCCCACGGCACGACAAACGACCTGGATGGATCATAGGGAGAGACGTAGGACAGAAGACTCATCACCACCATAGATCCCAGGAAGACGGCGGCAAGACGGAAGCGGCCATCATATCTGAGGAGATCGCGCAAAACTTTGAGCATTGTTCCTCTCCTATTGGTAGCGAACCCGCGGGTCGAACAGCGGGTAGAGCAAATCCATCAGGAAGACTGCGGTGGCGACCCCGACGATCGAATAGATGGTAATGCCCATGATCATCGAGTAATCGTTAGTGTAGATTGCTCGCATGGCCAGACCGCCAATCCCGGGGTAACCAAAAACGACTTCCATGATGATGGCGCCACTGAAGACCGTTCCGAGGGACATGGCCAGCCCAGTGATCTGCGGCAGCATGGCGGTGCGCATAATGTACTGGACAAGGATATTACCCTTCTTCAGCCCGGTGGTTTCTGCGTACACGACGTAGTCTTCAGAGATAATGTTGGAGGTGAGCGATTTCATGCCGACAAACCAGCCGCCAAACCCCACCAGTATCAGGGTGGCTGCCGGGAGCACGGCATGCTCCAGGTAGGTCATGATAAACGCCAGGGAGGTCCAGTCAGGCCGGGTCCCGATCGGGTACGCCCCGCTGAATGGAAAGATCGGGATGAAATACGAAAACACCACCAGCAGCACGATGGCCACGATATAGTACGGAATCGATCGGACCGATTGCCCCAGCATTTCGACCACGTTCAGGGCTTTGTTTTCAGGATAGTAGCTGGACATTGCCCCGAGAAAGTTGCCGAATATCCACGAAATAATCACCGCAGGGATCAACAGCATGAGGGTGTACGGCAGAGCCTGTCCAATCATCTCAGACACCGGGGTCGGAAAATTACTGAGTGAAGGCCCCAGGTCACCCCGGAACAGGCGCCCCCAGAACGTGAAATACTGCTCGATGGGGCTGCCTGACAACCCGTACAGGTCAGTCAGCGCCTCGCGCATGGCTTCGATCGATGCCGGGTCGAGCGTGTTCCCCCTGGCGATCATCATGGATACCTGCGCTTCTACGGGGTCAGTTGGAGCGAGCCGGGGAATGATGAACGTGACGGTGATCCCCACAAACATGATCGTCAGGTACTGAATGATTCGCGGAATCAGATACCGCAGGATAAATCTTCGCATGGGAACTGTTTCCTCTGAAAAAAATCTCCACTGCGATCGCCGGTGAAGACAACCGCAGTGGAGGACTAACACGCTGAGACTGCTGGCTTGTCTCGATTACCGCATTCAGTTCCTTCGTGCCAACCCAAAGGGTGTTGCGATCCTCGCCGCGGCGAGGTTAGCTCGTCTTGGGCCTGACCCTGGCAAACAAGTACTTGGTATTGCCCCAGTTTGGCACCGGATTCGTGTAAGGATCATCGATAGATGGATACCCCTCAAAGTAGGTGGTGTCCATCGTCGTGAAGACGTTGTACGCCATCAGCGGGGTAATCGGCATCTCCTGGGCGGCGAGCTTGCAGAACTCCAGCCCCAGCTCGACTCCCTGCGGATCGTCGAAGGAAATCTGCTGGATGGTTTCAATGATCCTGTCAAGCTCAGGGTGCTGCCAGCGCATGCTGTTGGTGCCCGTAGCGGTTTCGCCGCTTGCCACGTAGAACTTTGAGTGCCAGGACTGGAGGAAGAAGAACAGGTCGGGATCACCGCCCCAGGTCTCGATCGTCCAGGCAACGTTGGCGCTGTACTCGCCGCTGCCCATGATGGGCCAGGGGTTAGCCTGCACATCAAGGCTGGTATCGATGCCCAGCGCCTGCCAGTTCTCGACAATCATGGCAGCCGCCCGGTTCATGGTCGGGTTGGTTTCGTTCATGCTCATCAGCGGCACCACGAAGGGCGAGCCATCAGGCAAAGCCCACTTGCCGTTAACCTTCTGCATGCCCGCGTCCAGCATGAGCTGCTCGGCGGCTTCGAGATCATGTTTCCACCAGCCGGCCCCGATATACTGCTTGATGATGTCAGGATCGGTCGGCACGAGATCGCCCAGAGACAGGCGGGCTTCATCGGCGATCCGCTGAGCGACACCTGGGTCGTAGGGCTTGTAGTCCTCCCCGCCAACCTTGATGGTGAAGTCATTCAGCCAGGGTTCCAGCGGCTCGTGATAGAAGTGGGGGTACATCCCCGTCGGCGGGACATGAATGGCGGAGATGGTGGCCGCGCCTCGGTAGGAGGCCAGGGCGACCTGGGCAATATCGATCGCCAGGGTCAGCGCCCAGCGCACTTCCCACCTGTCCAGCCCGGGTTTTTCGTTGTTGTAAATGACAGCCGGCAGGGTGGGGTCCGGATGCGCCCAGGGGAACGACGGGAACCAGCCGATTGAGGTCGGGTTCTGCCGGGCCAGGGTGATACGGCCTTCGGGCGTGATGTCGTGAATCACATCCAGCTCATGGGCCATCTGGGCGATAACGCGTTTGTCGCTTGGGCCGGGAGCGATGTACATGACGTACTTGACTGCCACATCACCCAGGCGGGCGATCGTGGTCCGCTGCCAGTCTTCGCGGCGCTCCCACAGGTACCAGTTCCCGTTCGGGTCGAAATCTCTGAGCGTGTAGGCGCCGAGGCTGACCGGAGGATTGTACTTGAACGCGACCGGGTCATCCACCTGTTCGAAGATGTGCTTCGGCAGGATGTACTGGGCGCCCCAGCGCACGGTGAAGGCCGCGTGGAAGCGTGAGTTGGGGGCCTTCAGGTTGAAGATAACCGTATTCCTGTCGGGCTGTTCCAGACTCTCGATGTTGCCCTCGAACAAACCCTGGTTAGCCATCCCGGGGGTGTTCATGATGAGATCAACGGTGTAGTACAGGTCATCCGCGGTAAACTCGACGCCGTCGCTCCAGTAGATGCCCTCACGCAGCTTGACCGTCATCTGGGTGAAGTCTTCATTGTAGATCGGCAGCTCGGCGGCCAGGGCATTGTCCCATACGCCGTCGATGCCCGCATCCGGGTCAATGTACCACAGCGCATCCAGGCCAATCTGCTGAAGGCCGCTTACCCAGACGGCGCTGTAGCCGCTGCGCCACCGGTTGAAGTCATCTGCGGGGGCCACCGTCCCTGAGGGGTTCTCCAGGATCAGGCATTCCTCCCTGGGCACGCCGGGGGCAATTTCCTGGCGTCCGGGGGCAGCCAGGATAGTCGCCGGCTTCAGCCCCTGCACAGGCAGGGCAGTTACTGCGGCGGCTGCTGCGGCGCTCTTTAAGAACTGTCGTCTCGTCAATATCTGCTTTTTCATTCTTCTCCTCCAAAATCTGATAGGGCGAAAAAGGGCTGGCAGAGAGGTTTCCAGCAGTACTCCTCACAGGTATTCACTAAACAAATGTGGACGATGTTCAGAAAATACCCAGTCCTAAGAAACTATATGCACCGCATACTGCGCAAAAAGCAATGCCCTAAGCTCATTCTATGCTGTTCTGACAGGGTTGTCAATTCGTCAACTTGCTGTATAATTCACTATTGTTTAGTAAACAACAGCGCACCACGGGAACGGACAATGCCTAAATCTAAAGCGAGCATGCGTGACATCGCCTCGGCAGCCGGCGTATCGGTGACCACCGTCTGGATGGTGATCCACGACAAGCCCGGGATCTCGCCCCGTACCGCGGAGAAAGTCTGGGCGGCCATCAACGACCTGGACTACCGCCCGCGCAAGTCCGAGAGCAGCTCACCACTGAACACGGTAGGGCTCCTGATCGAACAGTCATCCATTCCAGCGATCAGCGACGTGTTCTATGGCGATGTTATTCGGGGGGTTCAGTCGGAAGCCGAACGCCTGGGCATACGGGTCGTGCTCTCGGTTTTTGATCGAAACAAGCGGGGTTTTGACCTTAACGGGCTGATCCATGACGTTCACGGGGTAGTCATCGCCAACGATGGTGATCTGCCTGCCCAGACGGTGCTGCAACTGACGGCGCTGGATATCCCGATAGTGCTGATCGAGAGTTATATCGCTGACCATAACTTCCCCTGTGTGCTGGGCGATAACTTTATGGCAGGCTACCAGATTACGCGGCACATCCTGAACCTGGGACACCGTGATGTCGCCGTGCTTAAAGGCCCCTCCAAATACAGCAGCCTGGTGGATCGCCTGCATGGGTGCATGGCGGCGATGGCCGAAGAACACCTGCTCTTCCCGCCAGAGTGGATGCCGGAACCCATGCCCGGTCATCCGATCAAAGGGTATGTGCAGATGCAGGAGATTCTGGCGCTCGACCGCCGGCCAACGGCGGTGATTGCCATCAGCGATAAGACCGCGTTCGGCGCCATGGATGCGATTCGGGAGGCGGGGCTGCGCATCCCTGATGACATCGCGATTGGCAGCATCGACAATACACGGGAAAGCCAGTTTACGCGTCCTCCACTCACGACCGTCCATATTCCGAAATATGAGATCGGCATGCTGGCCATGCAGAAACTCAATCGGATCATCAGGGGTGAAGACGCAACCGCGTTCAAAAGCGTGGTCTACAGCAAACTCATTGTGCGCAAATCCTGCGGGTCACCAGTGCGAAGCCTCAAGACCCCGGAAACACCCGCAAACACGGCATGACAGCGATTGCCCGCTGCACCGCAGCCGCGCAACCCCAGGCGAAGCGATGGCGTGCGGCCTCCGGCTGGTGTACTTGGGGCAGCCCTTCACTCCACGCGACCGAACGCAGGCTAGTCAGGCGTTGTCTCCAGGTTCGAGGTCGGGCATACTGGGCGGATGGAAGGGGGATACCCAATGGCAACCGTGTTACTGGTAGAGGACGAAATCAGCCTGGCACAGGTTGTGCTGCGCGAACTGAAAGCCGCGGGTTACACCACCCTGCACGCCGCTGATGGCGAAACCGCACTCCAGTACCACACCCAGGCCCAGCCCGATCTGATCATCCTGGACTGGATGCTGCCGGGGCGGGATGGCCTGGACGTGCTGCGCCAGATTCGTCAGTCTGCGGCGACGCCGGTGCTGATGCTCACCGCGCGCAGCGAGGAAATCGACCGTGTGGTCGGGCTGGAAGTTGGCGCGGACGATTACCTGACCAAGCCGTTCAGCATGCGCGAGCTGCTGGCGCGCGTCCATGCTTTGCTGCGACGCGTGGAATTGATCGAACAAACGCTGCAGGCGGATCGCAATCCCTTTGCGGCCATCCTCACGTTTGGCGGGCTGCGGCTCGACCCGGATGCCCACCACGCCACGCTGGACGGGCAGCCGCTGGACCTTAGCCCGACGGAGTTTGACCTCCTGCACCTGCTGCTGCGCAATCCGGGGCGGGCCTTCAGCCGCGCATATCTGCTGGATACGGTGTGGGATGAAGCGTACGTCAGCGGGGATCGCTCGGTCGATAATGCTGTGCTGCGCCTGCGGAAGAAGCTGGGCGCGCTGGGCGCGGCGCTGGAAACGGTGTGGGGTGTGGGCTACCGATGGCGCGCTGGCTGATCGCATTGCGGCGGCGGTTATCGCCGTTATCTGCCCCCCTGCTGCGCGCATGGCTGGAAGCCCTGGCGCTGGGATTGGCGCTGCTGGCGCTGGTCTGGCTGGTGCGGGCGGATATCACCCCTGGCGAACGCCAGAACGGGCTGTTCATCGCGCTGCTGAGCACCACATCATGGTACGGGCTGCGCCTGCGACGCTGGCATGGCCCCTGGTGGCGGGAAGCCGCTGCCGAATTCGTTGCTGGCCTGCTGGCGGCTATGGCTGCCGCGTGGTTAGTCTGGCGCGTGGGGATTCTGGCGTTTCCTGAAGCCGCCCATGTCATTGAGGAGTCGGGCCTGATGGCGATCACGGGTATCGTGCTGCGCGCCGGTGAGAGCAGCTTGATACACGGCGAGCCAGTATCCATCCTGACGACACAGGCGCTGGGGCTGCCCGCGCCAGTGACAACCATGTTCATCGCGGGCGCCATCGCGTATGGGGTAATGCGCGGCGGTGTGCGGCTGTGGCAGTTCTGGGCGCGGCTGCGGCGCCATCATCTGCTGTGGTCGCTCACCCACTCGCATATGATGCTGGTTGTGCTGGGAGTGTCTGTCTTTGCCACATTCATTACGCTTGATGTGCTGTTTAACCGCATCACTTCGGAATCCCAGTCCAGCATCGTTTTTTCTACGCTCCTCAACCTCATGGTGCCGCTGCTGATCATCATCGGCATCCTGACCATGCTGCTGCTGCTGGTTGTGCTGCCCCCCTCGCTGCTGCTGTCCTATTTTGCGGCGCGGCGCACCACCCGCCGCCTGCAGCGGCTCACCGAGGGCACAGCCCGGCTCCGCCAGGGCGATTACGGCACGCGGGTTGCCGTCGAGGGGGAGGACGAAGTCGCCGCGCTGCAAACAGACTTCAACGCGATGGCGCACGACCTCGAACGGGCCATGCACGACGTGCAGACCGAACGTGACAACGTGGCGAAGCTGCTGCGCAACCGGCGCGAGCTGGTCGCCAGCGTATCCCACGAGCTGCGCACGCCGGTGGCCACGCTGCGCGGCTACACGGAGTCGATGATCAGCCGCTGGCAGGGCAAACTCCCCAATGAGCTGGCCCAGGACATCAGCGTGATGGAGTCGGAAGCGCTGCGCCTGCAGCAGCTGCTCGACGATCTGTTTGCGCTGTCGCGTGTGGAGGTTGGTGAGCTGGCGATCAACTGCCAGCCGACCGCCCTCCAGCAGGTGATCCAGCGGATTGCAGCGGCGACTGCACCCAGCCTGTGGCAGACTTCCAGGGTTGAGCTGGTGGTCGAGCTTTCCACTGAACTGCCGCTCGTGCGTGTGGATGAGATGCGCCTTGAACAAATCCTGCATAACCTGCTGCGCAACGCCGTGCGCCACACACCGCCTGGCGGCATTGTCGCCATCACCGCCAGCGCCGCCGGTGAACAGGTCAGGATCGATGTTAAAGACACGGGCGAAGGCATCGCTCCGGAACATCTGCCGCACATCTGGGATCGGTTTTACCGCGCCAGCGCGCCCGGCCACGCCGATCATGGCGGGGCAGGGCTGGGGCTGGCACTGGTGAAGGAGCTGACCGAGGCCATGGGCGGCAGCGTAAGCGTCACCAGCACACCGGGCCTGGGCAGCACCTTTGCCATCTGCCTGCCAGCCGCCTGAGTCCCCTGCGACAAAGTTGCGACATTTCTGCGATACGCGCATGACATCACACCGCTACCATGAAGCCGTACTCACATGGAGGTGTGAACCATGCAGGCTGCAATCGAAGCTTCGAATATCACCCGCTGGCTGCCGCTGGCAGGCGAGCGCATCGACATTCTGCGCGACGTTTCGTTTACGATTCCGCGCGGGAGCTGGGTCGCGCTCACCGGCCCCTCGGGGTCCGGCAAATCGACGCTGCTGGGCATTCTGGCCGGGATTGATACCGTCAACAGTGGAACGCTCGTTATCAATGGGACGGATATCACCACGCTGAATGAAACCGCGCTGGCCCGTTTTCGCAACGAAAAAATCGGGATCGTCTTCCAGTCGTTCAACCTCATTCCCACACTGACCGCGCTCGAGAATGTCGAAGTGCCGCTGTATGTCAGCCGCGACAGGCGGTATATCCGCCAGCACGCGGAGAAGATGCTGGAACTCGTCGGGCTGTCGGATCGCCTCAATCACCGTCCGCACCAGCTTTCCGGCGGGCAGCAGCAGCGTGTCGCGATTGCGCGCGCACTGGTCACACAGCCGGAAATCCTGCTGGCAGACGAACCCACCGGCAACCTGGACACGCACATCGGCGCGCAGGTGCTGGACCTGTGCGCGCGGCTGCGCGCGGAGCTGGGAATCACACTGGTGGTTGCCACCCACGACCCGCAGGTCGCCGCCCGCGCGGACAGGCTGCTGAACCTGGTGGATGGCCGGCTGGTGCTGCCGTCCAATGGTCAGCAAACATGGCGGGAGCCAGCCCGGCTGGCGGAGGGAGTCTGAGCGATGCGTTTCTATCTGCGTTACGCCCTGCGCGCGCTGCGCCGGGGCGGTCAGCGGACAGTGCTGGCGATTATCTCTGTTGTGTTTGGCGTGATGGCACTGGTCGCCATGCAGCTGCTGTCCAACGTGATCGGTGACACGCTGCTGGGCGACCCGCGCGAAGCGCACGGTGGCGATCTGACCATCGACCACGTGATGGCCGATAACTATCTGTCAGAAGCCGATCTCGATCAGCTTGCCGCCCTGCAGGCATCCGGGCGCATCGAGGCCTACACGTTGTTCGCGCGCGGCTTCAATATGCTGATAAAGCCGGAAAATGGGACCCGGACCGATTTTGTGATGTATGCCATGGGCGTGGAGCCGGACACGTTTCCTCTGATCGGTGAAGTGACCATGCGCGCGCCCGGCGGCGTGACCCTCGCCGCCGCGATCCGTGAGCCGGGGATGATCGCGATCACCCGCGATCTGGCCGATGATCTTGATCTGCGGGTCGAGGATGTCGTCCGCGTGACCGATGGCATGGGCGGCGCGCCGCAGGCGCTGGTTATCGGCGGCATCATCGAGATGCTGCCCGATCACATGGCAAAAAGTGTGCTTTACAGCCTGGACACCGCCCACCGGATCGCCAACAACAGCCAGGCGATCACTGGCGCAACCCTGGTGGTGCCGGACGATCCGGCGGCTCTGGCGCGCGAGCTGCGCGAGTCAGGCTGGCGCGTGATGGAAGCGGACGATTTCAGCGAATCGGAGGAGAAAGTCCGCGATATGTTCGATTTCGGTCTCAAGGGCGCGGGAATACTGGCGCTGCTGGTTGGCGGGATCGGAGTCTCTAACACTATGCAGGTGATTCTGGCCCACCGCACGACTGAGATCGCGGTGCTCAAGACGCTGGGGTATCACCGGCGTCACCTGCTGCTGATGTTCGGGCTGGAGACGCTGCTTATCGGCATCATGGGCAGCGTCGCTGGCATCGGCGCGGCGCTGCTGCTGGCGCATCCGCTCATGCGCAGCATGGAAAGCACCGGCATCTTCCTGCTGGAGTGGGAGATCAGCCCGGGCGCCATGATTAGCGGCGGGCTGGCAGGGGTGGCAACCACGCTCATCTTCGGTTTTTACGCGATCGTACAGGCCAGCGCCGTGCGCCCGGCGACGCTGCTGCGCCAGTTTCCGGCGGCGCGTGCCTGGCAGCGCTGGATGGCGGCAGCAGGCGTCTATGCGATTCTGGTGCTCCCGTTCAGTATCGTCAGTTCGCTGATCATGGGATCGATGCTCGAGGGCCTGGGCGTGATCGCGCTGGCGCTGGCGGGCTTCCTGGCGCTGGGCCTGATCATGGGCGGTGCGTTATGGATCGCGACGCATATCCCCCTGCCGCACAGCTCCATGCTGACTCTGGCGCGCAATAACCTCAGGCGCGAGCAGCTGCGCCTGGTATTCGCGCTGATCGCGCTGTTCATTGGCGTGGTCGCCATCGGGTTCGCCGTAACCGTGACCCGCGCCGCCTCGGAGGAATTCAACGAGCGGCTGGGATCGCTGGAAGGGCCTAACCTGATCGTGTATGGCAGCATGGGCGAGGACGCCGCCATCCAGGCGCAGCTTGATGCGCTGAACGGCGTGAAAACGATGCAGGTGCGCTACGCCTCGGAGTTGGCCGCGCTTGAGGTGCAGATCGATGGCGCCTGGCAGCCACTTCAAATCAGCTGGCTGGATGGCCGCCGCTACGATCAGCCCGCCTGGGGGCTTGAACTGACGGGCGAGTCCTGGGGGAGCCGCGCTGACGGCGTTTACCTGCCGGAGGCGCTGCAAAGTCTGGTTGAGGGATTACAGCCGGGATCGGCCCTGCGGGTGCAGGGGGCCACTGGCGCGGCGCGGGAGATGATCCTGTCCGGCTTTTACCGAACAGTCACCGCTGCGTATATGGGTGTTGTTCCAGAAAGCGCCATCACCAGCCGGGAGGTCGCCGCCGCCCTGAGCGACCGGCAGGCCACCGTGATCTACGAGGGCGAGCTGGCCGTCGACCAGCTGGAGATCGCCTCACAAACCCTGAATATGGCGCTGCCGGACGTGATGGCGCTCAATGCCAGTGATGTGCGCGCGGTGGTGCAGGGGATTCTGTTCAGCCTGTTATCGTTTGTGGTTACCGTCGCGGGGTTCGCGCTGGTGGCGGGCGCGGTGCTGATCGCCAATGCCGTTGGGCTGGCGATGATCGAGCGCCGCCGCGAGATCGGCGTCATGAAAGCAGTCGGATACACCAGTCATCACGTGCTGACAACGCTCGCGTTGGAACATGCACAGTTAGGGCTGCTGGCGGGCCTGCTGGGGACTGCTGCGGTCGCCGCCGTCTGTTATGTGCTGCGCCTGGTGCGGCCAGACATCGTCCTGACGCTGGATCTCCCGGCGGGCCTGGCGGTCATCCTGGTATGTGTGGTGTTAGCCGTTGCCAGCGTCGTGAGCGTTGCATGGCGGCCCACGCATGTTGCGCCCCTGGCGGTGCTGCGCGACGAATGAATTCCAGGGTTCAGATGTGAACATCGGGGTGCGGCTCACACCGCACCCCAGCCATCGCCTGGCGCTCACCGGCAGGTATCCAGCTTTTTACTGGGGGCGCAGCACAGCGGGTCAGTCACTAAGTAACTCCTCAGGTTGTCTCGCCACAATTCCAGGCCATGGTGATACCAGTGCAGCGCATTATCGCCTGCCTCCTTGATTGGCTACCCCTGACATAAGAACTGCAACAGTTTCTGGGGGCAGGCCAGCTGACCCGCGTACAGCGTGACTTCAAAAAGAGCGTTCAAAGGAAGAATCATAAAACGTTTTCTGAATCTGTTGACTCTGGCACGATATTACCCTATACTGCGAATCATAAAACGATTTACTACGAGCTTCGTTCAAGCGACAAACGGGAGAAGTCTTGGGGCCTAAGAAGCGTTCCTCTACTGCTGTAACGATACGTGATGTGGCTCAATTGGCCAGGGTATCACCTGCCACTGTCTCCAAGGTGCTCAATGATGGCCCGTATGTGAGCGCCGATGCCCGGCAGCGGGTGCTCGCCGCGATTGAAAAACTGAACTATCGCCCCAATGTCATCGCCCGCAGCCTGCGCAAAAGCCACACGGCGACCATTGGGTTGGTTACAGACGATCTTGAAGGCGTCTTTACCATGGCCATGATGCGCAGCATCGAGGAAGTGGCCAGCACCCGGGGCTTCAGCGTGTTTCTGTGCAACAGCTATGGCGAAATGGCCCGGGAACGCGCGCACCTGGAGGTTCTGCTCTCCAAACAGGTAAGCGGGATCATACTCATGAGTGGCTACAAGGTGCGGGAACGCGGCGCGCCAGCGTTGGACCTGGAAGGTCTCCCCGTTGTTTATCTCTACCAGTACACGCAGGATGCCGACGTGCCGTGCATCATCCCCGATGATCGGGAGGGGGGCGCGCTGGGTACTCGGCATCTCCTGGATCTGGGCAGGCGGCGCATCGCCTTCATTAACGGCCCGATGCATTTTGAGGCCAGCCAGCTGCGGCTGGCCGGGTATCAGCAGGAACTCAGGAACGCCGGTCTGGCATTTGATCCCGGGCTGGTGCGAACCGGAAAATGGCATGAGCGGAGTGGTTATGAACTGGCCCACGAGCTGATGGCGTTGCCCCAGCCACCTGATGCGATGTTCTGTGCCAGCGACAGCCTTGCCGCCGGTGCTCTGGATGCGCTTCATGAACTGCAACTGCGTATTCCGGAGGATATCTCCGTTGTTGGCTTCGATAACCGCTATTTCTCCAGCCATCAGCGCCCCCCGCTCACTACAGTGGCCCTGCCCCTCGATGAAATGGGACTGCGCGCCGGGGAACTCCTGCTCAAGGCAATTGAAGGAATGCCGCTCCATCACGAAATCTGTCGTGTATCGTGCAGCCTGGTCAAACGCCTCTCATGTGGCGCGCCGTCCGATTAGCCTGAGTCAGGCCTACCAGAAGGAAACAGACCGTGACTATTTACGACTTAAGTTACGACCCGCGCGATCCGTTCTATGACATTCCAGGGCTGCCGGGTGCTCAATGGGGTATCCAGGTTTTTACAACGCGCAACCTGTACGGGCTGGACCCGGCCCGTGTCGTGATCACACCTGAAAATGAGGGGATTCGCCTGGAATGCAGCGGCTTGAGCTGGGGTGGGCAACAGCACCAGGCGGATGGTTACGTTGAAGCCCACCTTTCCCGCGAGGGAGATGCCTGGCACTGGCGGGTCTCTGCCCGCCACAATGAACCCCTGAAGGTCATCAAGCTGATGCTGCGCGGGCTGCCAGCGGCTGCGCTTTCTCAGGGGTGGTGGCAGCCAACCTCGGACACTTCCACCCCGGAATCGGCGCCGGACAAAGCTGATTTTGGGGCGCGTCATATCAATGAGGCAAATGAAGTCTGGCAGACAGGTCCGCTCAGGCCGCTGCGCTGGCGCTATCCCTGGCCGGAATGGCTTACGCCCTGGGCCTGCGCCGGCGAGGCTGACAGCGCGGCGTTTGTGTGCGTGAGCGTTCGCGATCCTGAGGTCCGCGCCAAGCGGCTCTACGTTCACCACCCGCCTTACAATAACAAACAACCGGTGGTTGAGCTGATCTTTGAGGAAGACGCCGCCCGGTGGGATCACCAGATCGAGACGCCCGCGCTGCGGCTGCGGGTGTGCACGACCTTCGCGGAGGTTGAAGCTGACTTCGAAGATCACCTGGCGTTTCTTGAAAATGCCTACGGGCTGCAGCCCTGGGAAACCCGCCCCGATGTGCCTGACTGGATGCGCAATATCCGGATGGTGCTTAACCTCCACGGCCAGCACTGGACGGGGTATGTGTTTAACACCTACGACCGCATGATCCAGGCCCTCCAGCTCGTGGCGGAGCATATCCCCGGTGAGCAGGTGCTGGCGTACATTCCCGGCTGGGAAGGCCGTTATTACTATGCCTACCCAAACTATCAGCCAGGGCCAGACCTGGGCGGGCCTGCCGGGTTTGCCCGGCTGATGGCGGTGGCCCGTGAACTGGGGATCAGGGTGATGCCCATGTTTGGGATGCATGGCGCCAATATCCAGGTGTACCCGGATTGGGCGCGATCGGTTTTTCGCAGCAGGACGGACTCCTATGTGAAGCTCGTCAACTGCCCGGACTGGGACACCGATCGCGCTGGTGAAGAAGACCAGGTGTTCCTCAACCCTGGAGAGCCGACATTTCGCCAGCACCTGCTGGAGCAGGTGAGCGCTGTCGTGCGCGATTATGAAGTGCCCGGGGTTTTTCTGGACACTTCTGCCTGCTGGTTCAACGATCCCCATTTCAACCTGTACCAGGGCTACCGGCTCCTGGTTGCCGAGCTGCACCAGCGCCATCCCGATTTGCTGATCGCGGGGGAAGGCTGGTGGGATGCCTTGCTGGCCGTGCTGCCGGTCAATCAGAGCTGGCTGGGCGTGAACCGGCAGTACCGTTTTCCCCAGTTGCTGACCCGCTACGGTCGCGCGCTGGGCCACCTGGCCGAAGGGGCGCCCGGGCCGGTCAGCACGGGGGTTCATGAGCGTGGCTTCACGTACTCTCCAGGGCCAGATCCGAGTCACGGACATATCCCGGCCCTGGGCATTGTGGATGATACCCTGGACAACTATCGTGAGGAGATCATCAGGGTATGCCGCGCCGCTGCAGAGAGTAGTAACGGTGGCTGAGGTGCAGGCTGCACTCAGCCATCGCAATAAAGTAAGGTTGTTTAGTTATAAGGAGAATAGAGAATGAAGCAGATGTCTCGTCTAGTCGGACTGATAACCGTTGTGGCGGTTCTCCTGACGACATTCGCGCTGGTCGCTCCATCATCAGCGCAGGAGCCCGTTACTATCTCATTCTGGTCGCGTGACAGCGCGGCGGCCCTCGTTCAGGCGCTCGCCGAAGAGTTTAACGCCACGCACGACAACCAGATCGAAGTCACGCTCATCCCGGCGGCTGAATATGTTACGAAACTCGGGACCGCTATCGCCGCCGGCGAGCCGCCGGACCTGCTGGCGATCGACCTGATTTACGTGCCGCAGTTCGCCGCGGCCGGGCAGCTGACCGAGATCAGTGAGCTTGCCGCCGCCCTGCCTTTCTACGACACGCTAAGCCCTTCACATCTGCGCCTCGCCACCTATGAAGACGGCCTCTATGCGCTGCCCTTCAATGCCGAGGCTTCGGTGCTGATTTACAACAAGGACCTGTTTGAACAGGCCGGCCTTGATCCTGAGCAACCGCCGACCAACTGGCAGGAAATCTACGACTACGCTGTGGCGATTTCCGCTCTGGGCGACAATATCGACGGCTGGTACTTCTCCGGGGCGTGCGCTGGCTGCAACGCGTTCACCTTCCTGCCGCTGATCTGGGCCAGCGGGGGCGATGTGCTGAGCGAAGATGCTACGGAAGCCACCCTGACCGATCCCGCGGTGAGAGCCGCGCTGGAGTTCTACCATCAGATGTGGGCCGAGGGATTGATGCCCGATACCGCTACCGTAGACGCTGGCGCGGAATTCCTGAGCGCCTTCTTCCCGGGCAACATCGGCATGATGGGGACTGGCGCGTTTGCGATCAGCACGATCAAGAACGACCACCCGGAAATCAACTTTGGGATCACCTTCCTGCCCGGTCAGGAAGGCGGGGTTTCGTCCTTTGCTGGCGGCGACTCGATAGGCATCCCGGCTGGCTCGACTCATGTTGAGGCGGCTTTCGAGTTTATCCAGTGGGCGCTTTCCGACGAAATTCAGCTTGAGATGTATGCCAGGAGTGCCTCTCTGCCGGTTCGCACCGATCTGGCCGAAAACGAGTACTTCGAGGAAGACCCACGCCTGACGACGAATGCCGAGGCGATGGCCTTCGGGCGGACCCCCTACAGCCTCGTCTATAACCAGCTCTTCAACGATTCGAACGGCCCGTGGCTGGCCATGATCCAGCAGGCGGTCTTTGACGGTGAGATTGATGCCGCCATTGAGTCTGCGCAGGTGTGGTTCACGGAGATCATGGCTGAGCAGTAACCAGCAAAGTTATACTAAAATTGAGTCAAGCGCCTGGGTTTGGTCGGATGGCCAGACCCAGGCATCCAACCAGGTTCAGCCAGAACAGTGGGAATGAAGCCCGATGCAAGCAACAGGAACGCCTGCTGAGACAGCGGTCTCGGTACAAGATGAAACGGGGCAGGTTTCGAATCGCCGGCAACTCGCTGGGTTATTTTTTGTGCTGCCGGCAGTCCTATTCACCCTGCTGTTTTTTATCCTTCCCCTTGTGATGACCATATGGATGTCATTCAACAACTGGCCATTAATCGGAACGCCGAGCTTCATTGGCCTGGATAACTATGGCACGCTTCTCTCTGACCGGCAGTTCTCAATCAGCCTGGGATTTACGGTCAAATACACGCTTCTGATTACGCCTTCCATCTTCATCCTGGCATTTATCCTGGCTTTGCTGGTGAATCTGCCGCTGCGTGGGGTGGGGCTGTTTCGAACGGCGTACTTCATCCCTGTTGTTATCGGCCTGGGCGCATCCAGCCTGCTGTGGGTGTGGCTGCTCAACGACCGTGTCGGCCCCATCAATACCATTCTTCGCCAGCTCCACCTGCTGGAAGGCTCTCGCATCTGGCTGGGATCATATGATACGGCCCTGTTTGCCATCAATGTATCAGTCATCTGGAAAACCGTTGGATTCACCATGATCCTGCTGCTGACCGGCATCCAGGCGATTCCGGAGGAGATTCATCAGGCCGCTATGGTGGATGGAGCCAGCTACCTGGGGCGTCTGCGGTACATTACCCTGCCATTGCTGCGGCCCTCCATTGCCCTGGCGCTAGTGCTTTCGGTGATCGGCTCGTTTCTGGCCTTCGACCAGTTCTATATCATGACCCGGGGCGGCCCGCGCAACCAGACGATCACCGTTGTGTACTGGATATTCAACAACTCCTTCACGTATTTTAAGATGGGTTATGGCGCTGCCCTGTCAATCGTCCTGCTGGGAATCCTGGCTACCCTGAGCATGCTTCAGCTGCGGATACTGCGCAGCGATGTCAGTTACTGAGCACAATCGCGTATAGGAATGCTGCTATGGACCTGTCTGTGAACTCGCCATTACAGTCCGTTCGGTGGAAAACTGGCCTGTTGAAGGCGCTGGTATATGCGCTATGCATCAGCCTGGCAGTACTCTTTCTGTTCCCCATCGCCTGGTCAATGCTCACATCGGTCAAGCCACCGGCCGAGGCATCGGCTATCCCGCCAACCGGTTTGCCCTCGCGGATCACGCTGGAGAATTACCAGAAGCTGAACGAATTTGGCTCCGGTGCAGGCAGGTATCTGTACAACAGCATAGCGGTCTCGGCCATGACGGTCCTGGGCACGATCGTGTTGAGCACGCTGGCGGGCTACGGGTTTTCGCGCTTCAGCTTTCCAGCCAAGCCCCTGTTATTCGTGATGATCCTGGCCACCCTGATGATCCCGTTCCAGACGATCCTGACGCCGCTCTTCCTGATACTGAATGCAATCGGGTTGAATAATACGCTGCTGGGTCTGGCGCTGGTTTATATCACGTTCCAGCTTCCGTTCGGTGTGTTTGTCATGAGGAACTCGTTTGACACTGTGCCGCGGGAACTGGAGGAAGCCGCCCTCCTGGATGGCTGCTCGTCAGTCAGCCTGCTGTACCGCGTGATGCTGCCAGTTGTGTTGCCGGGCATCATCACCGCGGGCATCTATGCCTTCCTGAACGCGTGGAATGAGTTCCTTGCCGCGCTCATCTTCATGAACCAGCAGTCGATGTTTACCTTCCCGATTCTCCTTAACAGCGTCAACATGGGGCTGTATGGCGCTGTCGACTGGGGCGCCCTCCAGGCAGGCGTAACCATCTCGATCGTGCCGAGCATCGTGATGTTCCTGCTGCTCCAGCGCTATTACATCCAGGGGCTGACTGGCGGATCAGTCAAGGCATAAGCGCGCTGTCCTTCCTGACTGGAAAATGAAGCGATGATCAGCGAATCCCGGCGAGACTGGTGGGCGCTCGCATCCAGCTCGTGTACTGGGGCAGCCCTCCACACGCCAGTCACCGATGTGATCCTGCAACGTCGGAACGGAACATCACCCGCTGAACGCGCCTGGCATCGCCATCACCAGATCAAAGAACGCCGGTATCAACGCTGCTGCAATCTCCGGTATCCTCCACGACTACTATCGGGAGGCTGCGCAGCGCTAGACTCCCTTGATTCTGTAGTACAATCGCATCCATTGCCTTGATCAACCCGAAATGTGAGCCCGCACCCGGCACCAAGGATGAGTATGGTGAACAGCCTGAATCGCAAAATCCTGGCTGGCATAGTTGCGGCTGCCGTATTTTGTCTGACCGCGTGTGGCATTACAGCCCAGAAAGACGCTATGTACCAGGAGCCCTACCGTCCACAATTCCACTTCAGCCCGCGGACAGGCTGGATGAACGATCCGAATGGCCTGGTGTACTACCTGGGCGAATACCACCTCTTTTACCAGCATAACCCCGCTGAGGCGTACTGGGGGCCGATGCACTGGGGACATGCCGTCAGCCCTGATCTGATTCATTGGGAGCATTTGCCAATCGCTCTGTATCCTGACGCTCTTGGCCCGATCTGGTCTGGCTCAGCGGTTGTTGACGCAGAAAACAGCAGCGGGCTGGTTCCCGGCGGCGGATTGGTCGCCATCTACTCCTACCAGGATCAAACTCAGGGGGTGGCCTACAGCACAGACCGTGGTCGAACCTGGCAGACATACCAGGGCAACCCGGTGCTGCCTGCCCTGGACACGGATTTCCGAGATCCGAAAGTCTTCTGGCACGATGCCACCCAACAATGGGTGATGGTCATCGCTGCCAGACGGGTCATCAAGTTTTTCACGTCAGACAACCTGCTTGATTGGCAGTACGCCAGCGAGTTTGGGGATGCAGCCTTCTCAGCTGGTGTATGGGAAGTGCCGGATCTTTTCCCCATGCAGATCGATAACCAAGAGAAATGGGTCCTGATTGTCAGCATCAATCCTGGCGGGCCAGCAGGGGGCAGCGGCACACGCTACTATATCGGGGATTTTGATGGCGAGCGGTTTACAAACGACTATCCCGCAGCCCTCACCTGGCTTGACTATGGCGCGGATAACTATGCTGGCACCACGTGGAACAATGCGCCAGATGGCAGGCGGCTGTTCATCGGGTGGATGAGTAACTGGTTGTATGCGTCTGACGTGCCAACTGCCGCCTGGCGTGGCACCGGAACGATTGTCAGGGAGTTCAGGCTGCACCCGACACCGGAAGGCATCCGGCTCGCCCAGACCCCGGTGGATACTCTGGCGCAGCTGCGTGAGCCGGCCGGCACGTGGCACGACCAGACTATCGAGAATACGCTTCTCCCGCTGGAGAATCTGCACGGGCAAACGCTCGAGATTATCGCCGAATTCGAGCCTGGCACAGCACTCCGATTTGGCCTGGATGTGTTCACGTCCGATACTGCCGCCACCCGGGTGCTCTACAACACGAATACCGCTCAGCTCATTGTTGTACGGCCTACAGGGAATATCGATCAGATGGAAGCCGTTGCTGCTGCCCCGCTAAAGCCGGATAACAATCGCATCCGGATCCATATCCTCATCGATACCGCTTCGCTTGAGGTATTCGGTAATGATGGATTGGTCAGCATCACCAACCAGGTGTTTCCAGAGCCTGGCAGCGAGGGTGTCAGCCTGTTTGCAGAGGGCGGTGACGTGCGGCTGGTAAGCATGGAAGCCTATCATCTGCGAAGTGTGTGGCCGGAAAATGACTGATGTGCGGCTGGCGGGGAAACGCAACAGCGGACCCGAGAGTCCGCTGTACTGCGCTGTATTCTGCTGATTGAATTTGTTTTGTGCCTCAACGCCCCACAGGGACTCTTCGTCCGGGGAGTCCGCGCTTCGCCCGACTGCGAAGCAGGCCGTTGCCGCATAGCAACCACGCGCGAGGCGATGGCGTACGGCTTCCGGCTGGTCTGCTGGGGCAGGCCGCCCCTCCAACCACGGCTGGAATACGCTGGCTAGCCCTTCAACCCGGTCATCACAATCCCTTTGATGAAGTAGCGCTGAGCGAAGAAGAACAGCACGATCACCGGGACGATCATGGCGGTGGAAGCCGCCATCAGCAGCTCCCAGCGCGTCGCCAGCACGCTGCGGAATGTCGCCAGCCCCACGGCCACCGTGAACTTATCGGGCGAATTGAGGTAAATCAACGGCCCGAAGAAGTCATTCCACGAACCCAGGAAGGTGAAGATGCCCACCGTGATCAGCGCCGGTTTGGCCAGCGGCAGCATGATTCGCCAGAAAATCCCGAATTCACTGGCGCCGTCGATCCGCGCCGCGTCAGACAGCTCCTCCGGGATCGTGCGGAAGAACTGGCGCAGCAGGAAGATATAAAACGCCCCCCCGCCAAAGAACTGGGGAATTACTAAAGGCAGGTAGGAGTCGATCCAGCCCAGCCGTGAGAACAGGATGAAGGTTGGCACTACCATGACCACATAGGGCATGATCATCGTGCCGATCACGATCGCGAACCAGAAATCCCGGCCCGGAAACTTGATTCGGGCGAAGCCATAGGCACACAGCGACGCCGTGCCCAGGGTTGCGATTTCGTTCAGCAGGATGATGAACAGGCTGTTTCTCAGGTAAAGGTGAAAGGGCTTGTATGTCAGGGCATTCGAGTAGTTCTCCCACTGGACGGGGTTGGGAATCCACTGGGGCGGGTACTGGAAGATCTGGTGCTGCTGTTTCAGCGAGCTGCTCACCAGCCAGACAAAGGGCAGGAGCATTACAATCGCAATCGCCACCAGGATCACAATCGTCGCCACGCGCCATATCCGGTTGAGGGCCTGGTAGTGGCCCGGGTGACTGGCTGTTGAGGCTGTTGGGGTAGAGGCTGTTGTGCTCATGCTGTTATCCAGTTATACATTCTCGTAGTAGACCTGACGCCCGTAGTACCTGAAGATCAGGAACGTGAAGATGGCGATAATGGCGAAAAGCACCCACGACAGCACGGCCGCATACCCCATGTTGAGGTACTCAAACGCGTTGCGGTAGATGTATAGCACAAGGAACAGGGTGCCGTTCTGCGGGCCGCCATCGGTGATCAGGAAACCGGCGGTGAATACCTGAAACGACCCGATAATGCCCATGATCAGGTTGAAGAAGATCACCGGCGACATCACCGGGATGGTGATGAAGCGCAGCTTGGCCCAGCGGCCCGCGCCGTCAATCTCGGCGGCCTCATAGTAGATGTCCGGGATGCCCTGCAGCCCGGCCAGAAAGACGATCATCGCGCTGCCCACCCCCCACAGGCTCATGATGATCAGCGCCACGAGCGCCCATGCCGGCTCCTGAAGCCACTTCACGCGCGTCAGGCCAATCCCCCGCAGGACCACGTTCAGCAGGCCGAACTCCGTGTTAAAGATCCAGGCCCACAGGACTGCGTTCGCCACGGCCGGCACGATGCTGGGCAGGTAATAGATCGTGCGGAAGATGGCGATGCCGCGGATTTTGGTGTTGATCAGCAGCGCCAGCATAAAGCTGAAGACCAGACCCAGCGGCACCGAGACGAAGGTGTAGATCGAGGTGACCTTGAGTGACTGCCAGAAGAGCGCATCGTCGACGAGATACTCTATATTCCGGAATGCCACGAACTGCGGATCCGCGATCAGGTTCCAGCGGTGGAACACGAGATACACGGCCGTGAGGGCCGGGATCACAAAAAAAAGAAAGAACCCCAGAATAAACGGGGAGATGAACAGATAGCCGGTAATGGCCCGGCGCTGGGAGAGCGTAAGGCTGTGCAGCCACCTGGAGAGGCCGGAGAGCCAGCCTGTGGCCGTGTCAGTTGAGGGGGGGGTGGTCGCAGTCATTGAGATGTCCTGGGCATGAACATCCAGCGCAGGAGAAGAAGGCAGCTCACCGCCCTCTTCTCCCTTGCCGGGTTTTAACCTGCGGTTAGGTGTTGACGTATTCCTCGAGCAGAATTTCGTTGGCCTGGGCCACAGCGGGTGGCATCAGCTCGGCTGCCGGGCCTTCGTTATTCATGATACGTTCGAGGGCCGGGTAGAAAATGGCGTTGGCGCGCGGGAACCCGGCGGGCACCAGCGTCGGGCTCATGTGCTTGGGAATGTAATCCGAGACGAACTTGCGGTAGTTGGCAGGATGAATACCTTCGGTGATCCAGGCGTCCATACCCTCTTCGGTCAGCATGGCGGTCTGGTTGGGAACCCACAGGCCCAGCTTGCAGAAATGAGTCTGGTAGAAGGGGGTGGCCAGGAAGCGCAGCCACTGCCAGGCCGCGTCGACATTCTGCGTGCCATTCAGGATCGCGTGCGGGTGGCCCTGACCACAAGCCCTGCCCTCAGGCGTCATCACCGGGATCGGGCCGACCCCGAGTGATCCGACCTCGTACATGTAGGACAGCGCCCACGAGCCATCGACAACCATCGCCAGGCGGCGGGTATCGAGCATCTGGGTGGCGCTCATGCCCAGCTCGTTGAAGAACACGGCCTGCGGCATAACCTGGTGCACGTACATGAGATCAGCGAAGGCCTGGATGCCGGCCAGAGCTTCCGGCGTATCCATCGTCAGCAGCTGGCCATCGGACAGCTGGCCGCCATTGAACCGGGCCAGCTGGTCAAAACTCATCCACCAGCTGGTATCCATGAAGAAGCCCCACTGGGTAACGTTGTCCACATCAAAGCCGGCGTCACCGGGGTGACGGCCGTTGGCGTCCTTGGTCAGCAGGCGGGCCGCTTCCAGGAACGTGTCCCAGTCCCAGATCTTGTCATCTTCGAAGTCGGGCGGCTCCACGCCGGCTTCCTCGAAGAGGTCCTGGTTAAAGAACAGGTGGTTGGCGGTCCAGGTGGAGCCGATCCCGTGCCAGCGCCCGTTCTCATCGGTGGAGCGCTCGATCTCCTGCGGCTGGACGAAATAATCCTCCTGGCTCAGCAGCGGATCGTTCTCAACCAGCTCGGTGATGTCCATCGTCAGGCCATCGTGGATGAGGGTGCGGTACTGAGAGTAGCTGATGAACGCCGTGTCGGGCGGGGTTCCGGCGGCCACGTTCGAGAGCAGCTTCTCGTTGTAGTTGTCCGGGGTGTGCATCCACGTGATCCGGATGGCGTCCTGCTCGGCATGGAATACCTCGATGGCAGCCTGTACGCCTTCATCTTCCTGCACGTCACCCCATCCCATAAAGCTGATGTTGGTGATGTCCTGCGCCCTGGGGGCCGCAAAGGCCTGCCCGGCTCTTGAGAAGTTCCCCCAGGCCGCGGCCGATGCTGCCGAAACCCCCATCATCCTGATGAAATCACGACGAGATAGTGTTGTCCTGGCCATCCCTCTTCTCCTTGTCGAACTCATATGGGCTGTGTGATACAGGTTGACTGCTTGAACACGGCACACGCGCATTTCATGCGATGCACAACTTCATAAAAAATCGGCGGGCTGCGTCGACCAGGCAAGGGTCACTGTGTGGAACAGGAAACTGTGGTCGAGCATCAGTTGCAGCGCCGTAATCACGGCTGAGGGCGCCGAAGCAGAGCGCCGCGCAGCAGAACCGCAGCGCTCCCTTCCCGATGTGATTGAGTGCTGGCCGCATCTCCCCCGGCAGGATAACCGCTATAAATGGCCCGGCTGCGGCATGGCAATGCGCTGAATCCGAATGATCTCAACCTCTAGAGGAATACATCTCTATGATCATGATAGAATTGATTCAGTGGGCTGACTATAAGTGAATACGTACAATAAGATCACAAAACCGACCTGCAGCGCCAGGAGATAAGGATCAGGGGGAGATGCTTAGACTCAGCAGGAATTGCCCGATCAGGGCCCAGAATGCAGGGCTGTTCATTTCACGCGGCAACGGCCGGCACCCAACCCGCGTGATTTTTTCCCACGAGCTGATCTTCATCCGGCGGGGGGAGCTGGAGATGTGGGAAGATGACCGCGTTTTTCACCTGACCGAAGGCCAGACCCTGCACCTGAAGCCCAAGAAACGCCACGGCAGCGTGAGCGATATGCCGGCCAACCTGGAATTCTACTGGATTCACTTTGAGCTGATGGATGATTTCCCCTGCCCGGATACCCCCGACAGCGCCTTTGAAATCCCTCAGGTCAAACGTGTCGAGCGGCCGGATCGGCTCGAGTATCTCTTCCGCTATTTTCTGGATGAGCAGGAAACCGGCCAGCTGCAGCAGGTGCAGGCGAACTGGCTGACCATGCTGATGCTGCTGGAAGTCGCGCGGCACACCCATCCTGGAAGAAGAAAGGACGATGCGATCAGCCTGCTGGCCACGCGCGCGCATTCATTCATCCGGCTTAATTTCGACCAGCCCATTACCGCCGGCGATGTGGCGGAAGCGCTGGGGTACAACGCTGATTACCTGGGCCGGGTCTACCGCAAGACCTACGGGTATACGCTGACAGAAGCCATCCATCGCCGCCGGATCAAGACGGCCTGCCGCTACCTGCTTGACACCGATATGCTTGTTGAGGAGATCGCCAAAACCTGCGGCTATGCGGATACCAACTACTTCCGCCGCGTGTTCCAGCATCACATGTCCAGCACCCCACGGGCATACCGCAAGCAGTACGCGCACATGCATGTGAATACCCAGTAAACGCAGCATGCCCCGCGCTTCAACCAGGCGCCTGCTCCCGATCGCGGCCCGCCTCCCCCCGCCGGAAGTCGGATTAGTGCTGATATTGTACGGTCCTGCCCAGTAGTCACAGGGCTGATCCTGCCTGTATAGTAATGATGAAAGGTCTAGCTAACGGAGGATCAGAGGCATGGCCACGCACGCCGGTCAAACGTATATCAGTCCGTACGGGAAGCTGCGCACGCTCCCCCTCACCGCTGTGGAAATCACGGGTGGATTCTGGAAACAGAAGCAGGACACAAACCGTTCCAGCAGCCTGTCACATGGCTTTACGATGCTGGAGGAATCCGGCGCGCTGGACAACCTGCGCATCGCCGCCGGCCTGCAATCCGGCGAGCACCGCGGCATGCGCTTTCAGGATTCCGATGTGTACAAGTGGCTAGAAGCGGCCGCCTATGAGTTGGCCAAAAGCGACAGCGCCGAGCTGCGCCAGCAGGTAAACGCCGCCATTGACCTGATCGCTGCCGCCCAACTGGAAGATGGTTACATCAACAGCTACTACCAGGTCGAGCTGACCCCTGCGGAGCGCTGGACACGGGTTGATCACGACCATGAGCTGTACTGCGCGGGCCATCTTTTTGAGGCGGCGGTTGCGCATCACCGCATCAGCGGTGACACGCGCCTGCTGGATATCGCGTGCCGGTTCGCCGACCATATTGACAGCGTGTTTGGCAAGGGGAAACAGGAAGAAGCGCCCGGCCATGAAGAGGTTGAGCTGGCGCTGGTTGAGCTTTACCGGGAAACAGGCGAAAGCCGTTACCTGGCCCTGGCGGAGTTCTTCCTGAACGAACGCGGCAAAAACACGATGAAGGGCTGGGTTCACTTCACGCCAGCCTACTATCAGGATCGTGTCCCGGTGCGGGAGAACGACCGCGTGGAGGGGCATGCTGTGCGCGCCCTGTACCTGACTGCTGGCATGGCCGACCTGTACATGGAAACCGGGGAGCAGGCGCTGCTCGACGCGATGATCCGCCAGTGGCACGATTTCACCGCGCACAAGCTGTACATCACGGGGGCTGCGGGCGCGCGCCACTTTGACGAGGCGTTCGGTGAGCCATACGAACTGCCGGATGATTCCGGGTACTGCGAGACCTGCGCGGCGATTGCCAGCATCATGTGGAACTGGCGCATGCTCCAGATCACGGGGCAGGCGCGCTATGCCGACCTGATCGAGCGCACGCTGTACAACGGCTTTCTCAGCGGCGTCTCGCTGGATGGCAAATCCTTCTTCTACGTGAATCCGCTGCTGGTGCGGGAAGCGCATGAACGCCAGCCGTGGTTTCGCTGCGCGTGCTGCCCGCCGAACGTGATGCGCCTGATCGCGTCTTTCAACCGCTACCTGGCGACCACCAGCGCGCAAGAGGTGCAGATTCACCAGTATGCGGCGGCCAGCCTGGCGCTGGATGTCCCCGGCAGCGGGACAGTACGGCTGGGCATGGAGACGGATTATCCGTGGGACAGCACGGTTACGATCAAGGTGCTGGAGGCTGACAGCTCGGACTGGCAGCTGCGCCTGCGGGTTCCGGCGTGGTGTGCTGATGCCACGGTGCAGATCAACGGCGCGGCGGCGCAGGCCCGGCTTGAGGACAGCTATCTGCTCCTGAACAATCCGCTGCAGGTCGGGGATACCGTGAGCCTGACCCTGCCAATGGCGCCGCGCCTCATGCAGGCGCATCCTTACATCTCCTCAACCCGCGGGGCAGCCGCCCTGGAGCGCGGCCCTCTGGTCTACTGCCTGGAAGCCGTCGATCAGGCCGAGAAGGTCAACCTGCTGGGCATCCAGCTCGATACCGGTGCGCCGTTTGAGACGGCGAACCGGGCTGACGTGCTGGACGGCACGGTGACCATCACCGGGCAGGGCTACCTGCCGGACACGGCCCCCTGGGAAGATCAGCTGTATCTGCCGCTGGCCCGGGCCAGCCATTTCCCGCGCAAAGCGGTGGAGCTGCGTTTCATCCCCTATCACCAGTGGGGCAACCGCGGCCCAGGGGCGATGCGGGTCTGGATGCCGGTGGAGTAGGTCGGGAGCGCAACAGCAGGCAAAACAGGCAGCCGGATCGGTGCTCGGCTGCCTGTTTGCTGCGTCTGCTCAGCGCTGGCACAGCGCCTCAACCGCGTCGATCTCTCGGGGTGGGCCGGGCATCAGCTCATGCCCGCTGGCGGTGATGATCACCCCATCCTCTATGCGGATGCCGAAGCCATCCGGGGCCATCATCAGGAACGGCTCAATCACCAGCACGGCGCCCGGCTCCAGTGGCTGCTCGCGGTCATCACGGAAGCGGCCATGCGGGTCATGAATGGTCAGGCCGACCGAATGCCCGCAGTTACCGTAGCCGTACTCGGCCACGCCATAGCGCCTGAAGGTGTCATAGATAGCGCGATGCGCTTCCAGGATCGTCGCGCCGGGTTTCAGCGCCTCAAACGCAGCCTGCTGCGCTTCCAGCACGATGCTGTACATCTCGCGCTGGCGGGGGGTAAAACGCCCATTGGCCGGGAAGGTGCGGGTGATGTCGGCATAATAGCCGTCATAGCTCACGCAGGCATCGATCAGCACCAGGTCGCCGTCCTCGACATCCCGGCTGTTGGCCATGTAATGCGGCACCAGGCTGTTTGGCCCACTCGCCACCACGATACCCGCCTCATAATCCTCGGCTGCCATGGAACGGTAGCGCTTGCCGCGGCGGGTGACCTCATACTCAAAAATCGCCTGCCCCAGCGCCTCGTTGTCACCGGGCTTCAGGGTCTGCATGATCGTCTCAAAGATCGCGGTCTGGGCGGCGAAAGCCTGGCGCATCGCGGCGATTTCAACCTCGTCTTTGATAAACCGCAGGTCATGAATCCGGCTGGCGATATTCCTGATGGGAACCCAGCAGAAGCGCTCCCGCAGACGGTTAATGTACGCCAGGTGAGGCGAGAGCGGTTGATCCAGCGACGGTGCGCCCGGCACGTTAACCCAGAGCTGGCTGGCATCCATAAGCGCCCGGCTGAGAATTGGGTCTAGCTGCGCCAGGGGATACACCCGTTCCACCCCGCTCCGGTCTCGGAGCGCCTCAAGCGGGGCCTGCGCGCCATCCATAAAGGCCTGGTGGGCTTCCTGTTCCTTTACAAACAGAATCTCATGCACGCGCCGCCCGCGGGCCAGTTCCGGCCCGCCGCGGGTCTCATTGTGTTCCACCATAATGCCGCCGGGGGCCAGCAACAACACGGCCTCACGCCCGGCATAGCCGGTCAGGTAACACAGGTTGCGGTCGGCAAGCACGGGATTGGGGGCCGAGCCAGCGGAATCGATCAGGACTAGATCCCTGGCATCAAGGGCCGCGAGCAAACGCTGACGGCGCGTCTGGTACACAGTCGACTGTTCACGCATGGCTCCGGTTTTCCTCCTGAAGATAGCGGGGAAGGGCATGATCAGGACTGTATCCCAAACCACGCGTTTGTCCAGCTGCACAGGGTGCGACCACGCAGGCTGTTGCTGCAATATCCGGCGGCAGCGTGTTTCCCAGCATTTCGGTGACATGCTGCTCAAGCCATTCGCCGTTGAAGCAGCCTGCTTTGAGAATTATTACGCGGAGCACAGGCGCCGATCTCCGTGGACGCTGTGTTACAGGGCAGGACGCCCTCCTCAGCAGCCGCCTCCCCTGTAACAAACCGGCCTGACTTTATATCGAGGCCAGAAACGCCCCGAAGAGATACCCGGCCAGCGTGCTGAACACCGCCACCAGCGAGACATACGCCGCCGTCTTCCTGCGACCCAGGATGCGCCCGGTGACCATGATGCTCTGCAGGCTTAGCTCCGGGTCGGCCAGCAGGTAGGCCAGCAGCGGCCCGCGGTGCATGCCCAGGTCCAGGAACATGCGCGCGATCGGCACTTCGACCAGTGTGGGGAAGTACATGAATACGCCGAAGAACACGGCAATCGCGTTCGCCCCGATCGTGTTCTGCCCGGCCACCGCGCGAATCCAGTCTTCGGGGATCACGCTGCGGGCCATGCCCGCCAGGAAAACGCCACCCAGCAGCAGCGGGAAAATCTGCTTGATGAACCGCCAGGTTTCCCACAGCCAGTGGGCCAGCTCGTCGCGCTCCAGCTTCTGGGTGGCAACATAAGCCGTGGCGCCCAGCAGGCCCAGCACCACCACAAAACGCCCGGTGAAGTTGATGATCAGGCTGCCCGGTTCGGTGGTTGGCGCGGCAAGCAGCACGGTCAGCCCGACCAGCGCCAGCGCGACCCAGGTCCAGCGGTTATAGGCGCTCAGGATGTTGTTGAAGCCCTTCCAGGCAATTGGCGCGATGATGACCAGCAGGGCAATCAGCACGGCCCCCTGCAGGGTGAGGTTCAGCCCATCCAGCGTGCGCTGCATCCCGGCCGGCAGCTCCACCGGCAGGCGCACACTGAACAGCGCCCCGGCCAGCAGGTCGATCTGGAGCGTGCCCGCGATCAGGATCGCGATCAGCAGCCCAAACAGCGCCCACAGCGCCGGGCGCATACTGGCCTTCTGCTCAAACATGGCCGCGTTCTGCGCAGCGACCTGCTCGTTCCTGAAGATCGCCGCCATGATCAGGCCGATCACAATACCGAAGCCGATCGACAGCACGATCCGGGCCAGCGCGATATCCATGCCAATCGCCGCGCCGGTGTAGCTGATGGCGAGGATATTCACCGCCGGGCCGACAAACAGGAACGTGATCGCCGGGCCAAGCCCCGCGCCGCGCTTCCAGATGCCCGCGAACAGCGGCAGGATGGTGCAGGAACACACCGCCAGCAGGAAACCCCCGATAGCGGCGGCAGGATAGCTGATGAACTTCGGCGTGCGTGGGCCAAGATAGCGGGTGACCACCTGCTGCGGCATCAGCCCACCGAGGTAGCCCGCGATGAAAAACGCCGGCAGCAGGCACAGCAGCACGTGTGCCGCCAGGTAATCCAGCAGGCCCGCCCAGCCAGCCTGCAGCAGTTGCAGTAACAGCTCACCGATAGACATGTCGCCTCCATTGCATTCGTTTTAACGAATGCATTTGTGCCACAAAAACCCCGCATGTCGCGGGGCGAGCCAGGCCGGGCTAGGCAGTTTCTAGCGCATCCGTCAGCCAGGTCATGATTTCTTCGGTTTTTGGCACGCGGCCTTCACACACCACCTGCTCATTGATCACCAGGCCGGGCGTGCGCAGGATATAGGTACTGATACCCAGCGGGTCTGAGACTTTGGTGATTTCATACCCGCCTTCCGGCTGGAGCATCTCCAGCGCCTGGCGCGTATGCGCTTCAACTTTCTCACAGTTCGGGCAGCCGGGGCCAAGCACCTTGATTTCGAGCATTTTTGATCTCCTTGTTGTTTCAGACTTGCATATCTGGCTGGTATTCGACGGCACAATGCGGGCAGGCACACTCATTGAGGGTGTCGAGGCCATTTTTCGCCGGCCCCAGCACGCCACTAAGCAGGTCGTAGAGGGTGTCATCCGTGATCCGGTAGTAGAACTTGCGGCCATCCCGCCGCGAGTCAATGAGGTTTGCGTCCCGCAGGATCATGAGCTGCTGCGAAACATACGCCTGCCGCTTATCAAGGGCGGCTTCCATGTGGCAGACACAGGTTTCGCCCTGGCGCAGCATATCCAGTATCTGAAGACGCACCGGGTGCGCCAGCGCCTTAAACAGTGCGCTGGCATCCTGATAATGATCTGCCATGGATACACCACCTTATATTCCAAACTATGAATATAAAATAGCGCTTCTGGGCAGCTGCATACAGTGTCACCTGTCATGGGCGCAGAGTGAGATTCGACTGACAACTCAGTGGGTTAGGTGTTCAGTGCCAAATGAACGGATCACTTGGAACCATTCATTCGTTTTTCTTCTGGGATTTCTTTCAAGGGTTTATTTTCGAACCATACGGACACTTGAGGGAAGAATGCCGTGCAGATGACGAAAGCAGCCATCATCGGGAATTAGTGCTGGAGCCACCAGTCAACCGTGAGGAGCAATCTGTGCCTAAGCGCTAGGTCGCTTAAGCCATGCCAACCCGTTTTTACAGGAAATTTGGGGCTTGACCTCGTTGAGCCACTAAAGGCGCGAGAAGATTGTGGCTCAGGTTATCATTTCACGGCGTTTGCTGGTTGTGAAGTTCCTGCAATGGCGGGATATCCTCAAGCATCCCCGCTTCAAGCTTATCCCACAGGATGCCCACTGTTGGCTTGGGTGCATTGTCAACCCGAATCACGCGGGTGGGGGTGACAATCAGGTCACAGATGGTGTCATAGGGGCTGGCTTCCAGCTCAAGCTCAACCACCTGGCAGTCATGAACGAAAGCCACAACCGGGGTCTCCGTATTCACCAGTCCCACCTCATAGAGGAAGGCCCATTCGAGGTCAAAAAAGCCATGACCCTTACCAAAGCGAATGCCAGATGTGCTCACTGCTGAGCCGCCTGTAACCAAGACATCGATCTTGCTGTAGCGGCTACGCAGCTCGGCCAGCGAACGATTCTGACCCAGCTTCTCCAGCGCATCCAACAGCCCGGCGTACTGCTCATGCCCGGCTGGCACATGCTCCGGCAGCAGCTCGACAAGCCCGCGCCGGATGCCGTAAGTGGACACGATCTGCGCCTTCTGATCGTGAATGGCGCGCGTTCGCAGCTGTTCCAGGCAGTTGTCCGGCGTGATAAAAAGCACCTGCGCCTGCTGGTACGCGTCCAGCGCGCATAAGCGCGCGGTGGCTGCATCGCTGCCCTCAAAATCAGGGATGTATTCATTGAAATCAAGATGGAACCGGCTGTCGGGAACGGCCACTTTGCGCAGCTCTTCCCACACAAGCGCCCTGGCTTCTGATTTGTTCACGGGGCATGCTCCTTGCCGGCCGCATGGCCGGCGCTACAGCGCTAATGGTTCGGCTTCAATCCTGGTCTGAAGCCACTTATAGCGTTTGTCACGCTGGGTTGGGGTGTGCTCGTCAATTTTGAGGGGGCCGATGTGCTCCAGCGCAAAGGAGGCGCTGACCGCGCCATAGCAGCTGGCAGTCTGAATATCGGCGCTGCGCTGCCACCCCACCAGAAAGCCGCCGCAGTAGGCGTTGCCCGCGCCCGTCTGATCCATGATCCGGCTCACCGGCACGGGGGGCACATGCAGCAGCGCGTCCCGCCCCTCCTCCCCCGCCAGCGATCCGGCATCACCCATGCGGAGGGCGACTACCCGCGCCCCATCGCGCAGCATCTGGCGTACCAGGTCCGGGGCGTGCTCCAGCCCGTAGACGGCCCGGGCTTCGGCCAGGTTCGGGGAGACAATATCCGCATAAGGCAGCGTGCGCCGGAATTCCTCCCGATTTTCGGGGCGCATGTAGGTCTGGCCCGGCTCCCACAGGAGCAGCATATCCGGGAAGCGTTCCCGCCATTTCAGCAAGCCGGCCCCGCCGTTCAGAATGGTCATGCCGCGCACGGTATCCGCGTACGCCGCCGGGAACATCTCCGGGACAGGATGATCGGCAAAGAGGCCCTGTGGCACCATGCGGAGCACCTCCGTGCGCCGGCCATCCTCCTCAAAAAGCTGCCAGCCGCGCAGCTGGGGGACATCCACCCAGGCGATCCCCTGGGTATCAAAAGCCGCGCGCAGCTGGCGCTGGGCGTTGGCGGGCATGTCGTGCCCGACAGCGGCGATAATGCCGGGATGTTCATCCCAAACCAGCATTCCTGCCGCCGCATGCACCCCCCCGCCGCCCAGCACAGCCATAAACGTCTTGCCAGTGGGAAAGACAATATCATCAATGAAGGTATGGCCAACGGCGGCGTACAGCGGGCCTGAGGTCATGGTGCGCTATATCCCTAACCGCACAGCTCTTCGATCTGCGCGCTGGTTTTGATGTCATAGGCGATCTCGCTGCGCCCGTCCCCAAAGGCGCGGTAGTATTCGGCACCGATCCGGGTCGCATATTCGGCGGCCAGCATCGCGCCCGGAATGTGGTACACCAGCGGGGCAAAACACTCCCGCACCTGCCCCTGCACCGGCAGCACGGCGTGCGCGTGGGCCGCGATCGCCCGCTCCCCGGCAGGCACAATCGCGATCACCTGCCGCCCGATAGTGGCTGCCGACTGCGCGATCTCGGCCATGCGCCCGGCCGACCGGCCGTCCGCGTCGATCAGGACCGTGGGGATCGCGGGGGTGTCGTTGAAGAACTGGATGTGACCCCATTCCTCGGTTTCCTGGGCAAGCGCAGGCGTGCCGCTGGCCTCGATCAGCTTGGCCGCGCTGAACATCGCGGTGCCATACAGCGGCCCGGCGCCCACAAAAACCACGTGGCCGGGCGTATCCCACGCGTCCACGATCTCCCGGGTCGGCTGTTCGCAGGCCGCAATCGTCGCTTCTGCGATGCCCGCCAGCTCGCGCAGCTCGCCGCGCAGACCGTCCGCCTCGCGCGTGGTCAGCGCCGCGCGCACCTCGCCGATGCGAATCGCGGCGGCGTACAGCGCCAGTTGTGAGGCGGCGTAGGATCGCACGCCGGGGATATTGCCCGGCGGCAGTTCCCGGGGAGGTGCCGGCAGCTTCAGCGGGAAGACCTGTTCGGCCGCCTGGCCCAGCGGCGCCTCCACCGACCCGGTGAACGCGATTCCCCTGGCCCCGGCGCGCTGGCTCAGCTTCAGCGCCTCAATGGTGCGCGCCACGCCGCCGGAAACCGAAATGCCGATCACCAGGTCGGTGTTAGGCCCCTGCGGGTGGAGGTAGCAGGCCTGATAGCGGCTGAAGGTCAGCGCGCTGAACGCCCCGGCAGCGATACCCGCCAGCTGCCGGAAGGCCAGCTCTGCGCCAACGGCTGCATGGTGGCTATCACCACACCCCACCAAGGAAATGCGCCTGACCGACGTGCATAGCTCAAAATCGAGCGTGGCGCGCGCGGTTTCATCGAAGGGCAGCAGGGCGGACTCGAGCAAATGGGGCAGGGTGTCAATCTGCTGGTGCATGGGGGAGCGATCTGTCATTAGGATTCACCTCATCTATGGCGTGGCCGGCAAGGCACCTGACTGCCTTACCCGGCGATAATTTTGACCTGAACGCGGCGCGAGCGCGGGCCATCGAATTCGTAAAACAGGATGCTCTGCGAGCTGCTGATCGCCAGCTGGCCGCCCTCAATCACCAGCGTGATGCTCTGCCCCACCAGGACGGCTTTCACATGCCCGGCGGCATCCGCCGGGGTATCGTACTGGTGAATGAAATCAACCCGCTTGGGAACCAGGCGCTGCAGTTCGGCCCGAATATCGGCCATGGTAGCGCCATCCACCGCGGAGTTCAGCGTGATGGCCGCGGTTGTATGCGGCACCACCAGCGTGCACAGCCCGGCCGTGATGCCTGAAGCCGTAATCGTGTCACGCACCTTAGCGGTGATATCCAGCAGCGTTTCGCCCGCCGGCGTTTCTACATCAATAATCTGCAGCATAGGGTTCTCCACTTCAATGATTGTCGACGCGCCACAGCAAGGGGCCATGCTAGCCCGCCGGGCTGGCCGCCAGGCGCGGCTGGCGTAACAGGTACGCGCCGCCCAGCACCAGCCACAGGATCACCGCCGCCACCAGCCCGATCGCCAGGGCTGACCCGATCGGGACGAAAACGGCCATAAACAGCCCGAAGCACACGCCCAGCGAAAGCCCGATCACGATCCCGCTGACCAGCCGGTAGCGGGAGATGCGCTCGACATCGATGATGAAGGGTACATTGCTGGCGATGAACAGGAGCGAGAGCAGGCTGGTGGCGGCGCCCAGCGGGTAGGCGGTGGCCGGCCCCTGGAACCCGTGGGGCATGGTCAGCATGCTGATGCCGATGATGATCCCGATGACCGCGATCATCGTCACGGCGATATGCAGGATGCTCAGACGCTGGATTGCCCGCCAGAAGGCGGCGTCAAACTGCTCCCCTTCCGCGGCCCGCAGCGCGCGCAGGCGCAGGTTGGTCTTGTTCTGCACGGCATAGACCACCAGGGCCATGACGGTCGCCAGGTACGGGATCATCTGCGGAATCTGGGACGGGATTTGCAGGGAGCCGATACGGATCGCGAACGTATCAAAGAAGCCGAAGACCAGCGAGGCCAGCCCCGTGCCAACGGGATGGTTGCCGCCCAGCAGCGGGGTCGCCAGGGCGATAAAGCCGCGCCCGGCGGTCATGTCCCGCTGAAACAGGTTCAGGTAGCCCATGCTCATGTGGATGCCGCCCAGCGCCGCGAACAGCCCGCTCAGCGCCAGGGCCGCGTAGCGGGTGCGCACGACCTTGATCCCCACCGATTCGGCCGCTTCGGGCTGCTCTCCGGAGGCGCGCAGGTGCTTGCCGAACGGCGTGCGAAAGAGCAGGTACCACACGACCCCGACCGACAGAAACGCGATCCAGGTCATGATGCTCTGGTTATTGAGCACGTCGTAGATGAACTGCCCGACCAGCGGGATCCGGGCGATAAAGCCGGGCAGCTGGATGAACGGCATCTGCAGGCTGCTGAGCGAGGCGGTGTTGGCTTTGTCCCCCGTGATTTCATACATGATCGCCACTGAAGCTGACGACCCGAGGATATTGAGCGCGATCCCGCCCAGGATGATATTGCCGTTCAGCTTCAGGTGAAAGAAGCCCAGCAGCAGCGCCATCAGCACGCCGATGATCACGCCCAGCCCCAGCCCCAGCCAGGGGCCAACCAGGCGGCCGGTTGCCGCGCCAAACCAGGCCGGGGCATAAACGCTGATGATCACACCGCTGAAGGCCGAGGCCAGCATGATCCCTTCCAGGCCGATGTTGATCACCCCCGCCCGGTCGGAGAGCAGGGCGCCCATGGAGGGCAGCAGAATCGGGGTGGTCACCCGCAGCATGGAGGCCAGGAACGCCGCGCTGAAAAGCCCTTCAATTACGTTCTCGAACATAAGCCTGCTCGCTATGCGCTAATCGACGCGTCGGACGAAACCGACTGCTCTTCGAAGTTATCTGCCAGCACCACGCTCTGCTCGGTCTGGCGGCGTACGCGCCGGGCCTGCAGGAAGGTGAAAATGCCTTCCGCCGTGATCAGGAGGATGATCACGGCCTGCACGATGCGCACGATCTCAAAACTGATATTGGCATCCCGTTCCATGAACTGCGCGCCGGCGCGCAGGTAGGCATACAGCAGCCCGGTGAAGGGCACCACCAGCGGGTTGTTACGGGCCAGCAGCGAAACCACCACGCCTTCAAAGGCCAGCCCCAGCGAGATGTTGAGGATCAGCTGGCGGTGGATGCCCAGGCCGAGGTGCGCGCCGGCCAGCCCGGCCAGGATGCCACTGAGCGCCATGGACAGCATGATCGTCCGTCTGGTGTTGATGCCGCCGTATTCCGCGAACTTCTGGTTCGCGCCGATCATGCGAATCTCATAGCCAATCGTGGTGCGCGAGATCAGCAGCCAGGTCACGATGACCGCAACCAGGACGATGAAGATGGCGACCGTCACCTGCGTGCCAGAGACCAGCACCGGCAGCAGCGCTGAGGAAGGCAGGATACCGGTGGTGGTAAACCCGGCATCCGGGGCTCGCAGCTCAAAGGTGAGCGCCATATCATAAAAGCGCATTGCGACGGTGTTCAGCATGAGTGTGGAGACCAGCTCGTTAGCACCCAGGTAGGCTTTCAGCACACCGGGGAGCAGCCCCCACACAAAGCCGGCCGTCGCGGCGGAGAGCAACGCCAGCGGAATCCCCACGCCGGGCGGCAACCCGGCGACTTTCAGGGCAAGGAAGCCGGAAAACAGCGCGCCAAAATAGAGCTGTCCTTCCGCGCCCAGGCTGAACTGTTTCGCCTGGAACACGATCGTGATCGCCAGCCCGACCAGGATCAGGGTGATGGCGTCCTGAATCCAGATCGCCCAGCGATTCACGCGGGACAGCGGCCCCAGCAGCAGCGCGGTATAGGCCTTGTTGGTGCTGGCGATTGTCTCACGCAGGACGGTCTCACCGGAGAGCGGTTCCGGCTCCACCACCACGGTGTACAGTCCATCGGCGGGCAACGCCACAGCCTCGATCACCGCATCCTGCGGACCACGCAGATCATCATACTGCTCAAGCTGTGCCTCGGTTGCCCCGGTAGCGCTGGCCAGGGGAACACTGTCTGGCCCCAGCAGCGTCACCTGCAGATCGATCTCCGTTCGCCGGTTACCGGCGTAGGCCAGAACCGAGACTTGATCATTGGCCTGCCCCTGAAACACAAAGCGATACTGCGGCTCGGGGGCATTCGGGTTGTTAAGCTCGCCGCTGCGCACCTCGCCATAAGTGAAATCGGTCATTTCGCTTTCGAGCGGTTCGGCAGCGGAGACAAGCTGCAGCTTGAATTCCCCCCGGATGAAGCGGCTGGCCGAATCCAGGCTGAACAGGGCGGTCATCACATAGCCCAGCATCAGCGCGAACATGACCGTCAGCGTGACGCGCAGCGCGCCGCCGCGCAGCATCACCACAAACAGGGTGACACTGGCGCTGATCAGGACATTCACGAACAGGATCCACCCGTAATCCGGAATGGATTGCATGTTCTCCAGCAGGCTGGGGAGGGAGTTGGCGCTGAAGAGGCTGAAGCTCAGAAAAGCCAGCACCACCAGGCCGATAGCGCTGCCAAACAGCACAAGACGCGCACGCGTTGCCACCAAGCGAGCCATCATACGGCCTCCAGCTCTTCAATGGATTGGCGCCTGGCTCCCAGCATATACAGGCCAAGCTCCTCTTCTGTGAGATCGGGCGTGTTGGGGAACATCGCCACGATCTCGCCGTTGTACATGACCATGATGCGATCGGCCAGCTTCATCACTTCCTGCAGGTCGGCAGATACGAGCAGGATCGCCAGCCCTTCCGTGCGCTTATCGATCAGCTGCTGGTGAATGAACTCAATCGCGCCGATGTCCACGCCGCGGGTGGGTTGAGCCGCCACAAGCAACCGCGGCGAGGAAGAAAACTCGCGCGCCACAATGACCTTCTGCATGTTGCCGCCGGAGAGTGAATTCACCGGCAGCTCACCGCCGGGCGCCAGGATGCCAAAGCGCCTGATCAGCTCCGCCGCGTTCTGCCTGATCATGCGGTTATCCAGCAGCAGGCGGCGGGTGAAGGGCGGGCGATAGTAGCGGTCGACAATGAGATTATCGGCAATCGATCCCAGGCGCGCGACCCCGTTGGTCAGGCGGTCTTCCGGGATATGCGCGACGCCTGCCTCCCGCACCCCGCGCGGCCCGTGTCCCAGCAGGGAACGCCCATCAATCTCGGCTTCCCCGGCGGTCATCGGACGCAGGCCGGTGAGCACCTCCACCAGCTCAGTCTGGCCGTTGCCTTCCACCCCGGCGACGCCCAGAATTTCGGAGGCGTGCACGTTGAAGGACACGTGATTCACCAGGGGGCGGCCGGCCTCGTTCGCATACAGCAGGTCGCGCACCTGCAGCACCGGCGCGCCGCGCGTCACCGGCGGCCTGTTCACCTGCATGAAAACCTCGCGCCCCACCATCATGCGGGCCAGCTCCGGGATGCTGGTATCGCGCGTGTTGACGGTGCCTACCTTGCGCCCGTCGCGCATCACCATCACGCGGTCTGAGATCTCCATCACCTCGCGCAGCTTGTGCGTGATGAAGATCAGGGTTTTGCCTTCCTTCACCAGGTTGCGGATGGCGGCGAAAAGGTCCTGGGTTTCCTTCGGGGTCAGCACGGCGGTGGGTTCATCCAGGATCAGGATTTCGGCCCCGCGATACAGCGCCTTGAGGATTTCCACCCGCTGGCGCATGCCAACCGGGATCAGCTCAACCCGCGCATCCGGGTCAACGTCCAGCCCATAAAGCGCGGAAAGCGCGCGCGTATCCTCCACGCCGCGCTGCCGGTCCAGCACCAGGCCCTTCATCGTTTCGCGGCCGAGCGTGATGTTTTCCGCCACGGTGAAGGAATCCACGAGCATAAAATTCTGGTGCACCATGCCGATGCCAAGATCGATCGCCTTCTCCGGCGTGTCGATGTTCACCGGCTTGCCGCGCAGGAAAATCTGGCCGGAGGTCGGGGTTTCCAGCCCGTACAGGATCTTCATCAGCGTGGACTTGCCAGCCCCGTTTTCGCCCACGATGGCATAAATCTCGCCCGGCCGCACCTCGATATCGATGCCGCGATTAGCGGCAACGCCGTTCGGGTAGACCTTGACGATATCGGCCGCCTTCAGGATGGGGGCAGGGGCGGTGTTAGCTTCAGTCGGCTTGACCATACGTTTTGCCTGCTGGGAACAGAACAGCGCTATATAACCAGAACTCTACCAGGGAGTGCGCAGCTCGCGCCGGACACTCCCTGGTAAAGCAGTACACCTGCTTATTCCATGTATTCGGAGATGTCGAAATCGACCTCAGGCATGGCGTCGCAGCCCATGCCCACGGTGGCGGCGTCTTCACCGAACACGGTGTTGATGGTGATCTCGCCCTCAGTCACGGCTTCTTCGACGGCCGTGATCAGGGCCTTAATGTCTTCCGGGGTGCTGGCGTCGTAGATTTCGTTATAGGCCAGGGCGATGCCACCTTCGGGGATACCGAGGGCTTCGGCCTCACCCAGCACCAGCTCGCCTTCGATGTACAGCTCAAGCGCGCGGTACAGCAGGTTGTCGATGTTCTTGACCATGCTGGTCAGGATGCGCTCGGCCTTTTCGGGGTCGCTTTCCATCACGATCAGCGCCTGGTCGGAGTCCACGCCGATGGCGTAGCGACCGCGTTCCTCAGCCGCCTCGAACACGCCGTCACCGGTAGCGCCGGCGATCTGGAAGACGATATCGGCGCCCTGCTCGTACATGGCCAGGGTGATTTCCTTGCCGCGGGCGGGGTCATTCCAGCCGCCGGCGTATTGCACCAGCACCTCAGACTCGGGGTTTACCAGGCAGGCGCCCTGCTCGTAACCCACGATGAATTCATTGATCACGGGGATGTCGCCACCGCCCACGGCCCCCAGGAGGGCTGCTTCGTTCATGCCGTCCATGTCGGTCATGGTCATTGCCGCGGCGTAAACGCCCACCAGGAAGGAGCCTTCGTTCTGCAGTGTGGTGAAGGAGTAGACATTCTCGCAGGCATCCACACAGATTTCAGGGTTGTCGTAGGGCGCGGGCGCGTCATAGATGAAGAAGACTTTGTCCGGGTAAAGATGAGCGCGAGCCGAAAGGTAATCTACCATGCTGTAGGAACCAACAATCAGAATATCGTAGCTATCACTGTCGGCCATCATGTCATCGAGGCCTGTTTCCCAGTTCGAGACATCGATACCCAGCTCGATCACTTCCAGGTCAATATCAAAATCCTCGACAGCACGATCAAGACCGCGCATGGCGGAATCGATGAACGACTTGTCACCCAATACGCCATTCACGACATAGGTTACGCGCAGGGCATCATCCTGCGCCCCCACCGGCACCGCCATCAGCGGCAGCATGCTCACCACAAGCAGCAGACAGATCAAGCGTTTTGAACGAAACATGGGGGTCTAACACTCCTTGTTAAAACAGCCGAACTTTTGTGCTGGTGTCCCGGTGGCAGATGCAGCCGGGAGGAGAGAAACGTTTTGCCGAGCGCTTGCTCAACGATATAATCATCGTGAAGCAGGGTTTAATTTTGGTCAATAGACAGTCTGTAAATCGATCATCCTGTAGTTTAATTATCGTAAACCATAACTTTACGATAGGTAAATCAGGGAGGCCCATGCCGCTTGCCGTCGAAGATCTGCACCAGGTATTCGCGCGGAATCTGCGTCAACAGCTTCTCAGCCGGGCTATCACCCAGAAGGACCTGGCCGAGGCCATTGGCCGCAGCCCTGCCCTCGTCAGCCGCTGGACCAATGGCAACAATCTTCCCCGCGCCGACGATCTGATCCAGATCGCCGATGTGCTGGGTTATTCGATCGACTCCCTTTTTGAACGCGAACACAACACCGAGGTCGAACAGGTTCATGACGGGCTGAGATGGGTTGAGAACATCCCGCTTTACATCCAGCACATGCCCCAGCCGATTGCCCAGTTTCTGGAAGAAGAGATCAGGCTGGGAATCCGGCTGTTTCGGATGCTGGTGGTAAACCGGATGAATTCGCAGGAGTGCATCGATCCGATTGATGGGCCATTCCCCGGCCAGTCGTGGACCAGCCTCAACCGGGCTTTCAAAGTGGCTACTGCCTCCAACGCCCTCAGCTTGACCTGCGTGCCCCGCGATACTGCCAAAGAACGCGCGCTGCACAGCCTGTTTCCCCACCTGCGTCAGGTGTTGGTCGCTGCCCTGCCTCGGAACGCGCGCGGCGCTTATCTTGACAACTCAGTCATCCGCACCGAATTCGTCGCGCTGCTGGCCGCCACCCAGGCCCTGACCGGCATGCCCCTGCGCTCCGCCAAGGTCGGCGTGGGGCCGGGGTATACCCTGATGCGTTTCGCGCAGCTCGTGATCCCTACCTCCAACTGGTTCGCAGGGACGGAATGGGTCCCGCTAACGGCGCAGCGCATCAGCGAGGACTACAGCTATACCGCCAACCAGGTGGTGACTACGCTGGGGCATCGCTGCCTGGGATCGCGGGCCTATTCGCTGCCTTACATCGAGCCGGAGAAGCGGCGCCAGCGCCTGGGGATTCACCCCGCTCTCAGCCCGGATGCCCAGCGCGCGCTGGAAACGGTGCTTAGCCTGCGGGATGTCTCCGCGATCTTTATGTCTGTCAGCGGCATTGATCACAGCGATATGGAGCATTTCGTCTCGCAGCGCGAATTTGTCAGCTCGGATGGCGAGCATGTGTCGCGGCTGTACACACAGATGTACAGCGAGCTGCAAGAGCAGGGGGTCGCCCACCAGATGGCGGGCGAAACGCTCGGCCACATCTTCGATGCCGAAGGCCGCCTGATCGGGCAGCCCACGTGGCGACAGAGCTACCAGGATATCCTGCTTACGGTCAGTTATGACGATCTCCAGCGGTCCGCCCTGACCAGCTATGTCTGGCTGATCGCCGCGGGCCACCACAAGCGCAAAGCCGTGCTGGCCGCCACCGCCAGCAAACTGGTGAACTCCCTCGTTATTGACGCCGAGATCGCCGATTACATCATCCAGGCACAACAAACCACCCCGCACGCGGGCAAATGAGCGCCCGCGAACCAGCGCTGCGATCCCCGCGCACGCAACTGCACCGGCTGGCCTTCTGGCAGGGTTTCCGTATCTGGCGTTATATTTGCGTGGTTCTTCAACACTTCTGTGGTCATTCGTGGCCCTCGATTCCCTCGGTAACATTTTCTTCTGAGAGAACCATACCGCTTCAGTAACATTTTCGATGAGTGACTGCGCGGTTGACAAACGGGTGTAATGCCCCATAATCGTGGCTGTGCTGAAGAAGATGTGAAACGTTTTGTCTGGCTCATGCTTGCAAGCAGGTAGGCAAGGAGTCAAGTATGAGTACCCATCAGACCCAGAGCTCACGCTGGCAAGGACGCAATCCTGAAAAGGATGTGCTGCGTTCTGAGGTGTGGACCGCTCTGAAAGCTAACGGGGCGAATGTAGGCGAGGTCTGGAGCCATATCCCCGATTTTGTCGGGGCTGACCGCGCCGCGGCGCGGCTGGCCAGCCTGCCAATCTGGACCGAAGCCCGGGTTGTGAAATGCAATCCGGATGCCCCCCAGATCCCAATCCGGCTGCGGGCGCTGCAGGAAGGCAAGCTGCTGTACGCCCCCATCCCTGAACTCATGCAGGAATACCCCTTTGTGCTGCTCGATCCGGAGGATCTGACGCGGCGGGGCATCCCCTTTGAGGAAGTCGCGCCTATCTGGGGCGCGGTTGAGCACGGGATCAAAGTCCGCTTTGATGAGATGAAACCGTTTGACCTGGCGGTGGTCGGCTGTGTCGCCGTGACCCCCAACGGTGGCCGGACGGGCAAAGGCGGCGGATTTGCAGACCTGGAGCTGGGTATCTTCCGGGAAGTCGGCCTGATTACACCCAACACCCCGGTGATCACCACCGTTCATCCCCTGCAGATCGTGGCTGATGAGCGGATTCTGATGCAGGAGCATGATACCCCGCTGGACTGGATCATCACACCGGATGAGGCGATCGAGACCCACACGACGTATCCCGACCCAACAGGCGTTAACTGGGAGGCGATTCAGCCCGACCAGTGGCAGGATATCCCCTTCCTGGCGGAGCTGAGAAAGAAGTTAACCGGCAAGGGCTGAGTGCTGGCATGTGGCCTAAGCCACTAGAATGTGTAACCGGTCATCTGTGCTTTTCTACACTTCTGAGCGCGAAAGCAGAAGAGTGCAAGATGACCGGGCTATATGTGACATGCTGATCATTAGCCACGTGTAGTGACTAGAGCGTGTTATGAACTCTGATCACGCACGTTCAGGGGCTGGCGTTGCCTTTGGCCCTCACCCTACATCCCTCGCCCTCAGGGCGAGGGACCTGGACTTTGGCACTTTGTGACT
>NPIE01001957.1_pt1 | contig 97753 bp, 70 predicted proteins | sample 8637661 | NCBI WGS metagenome assembly NPIE01 (sample SAMN07420842, study PRJNA396082) | bioreactor metagenome | isolation source: sample BA12 brine-fed electro-methanogenic bioreactor BA | place: Japan: Kochi | collected 2016-12-09
ATTATTTAATGCCCCCGGTAGTATCATGGGATAAGCCGATAATGACGGCAGGGGGCACGTGCACGTGGCGAAGGGAGCGGAGCAGATGAAACGGTGGCTGATTGCCGGTGGCATCCTAGGGCTGGCCGCGGGGGCGGCGGCGTTCAATGGACATATCGTGACCGAAGGCCCCATCCGCGTGGAGATCGGCCCCGTGGGGCCGGCGACCGCATACGAAACACCGTACGATGTCGAGGTCACGGTGGGCAATCGCGCGAAGGAACCGATCCAGGTGCATCTTGAGGTGAGCGGTCTGGTGGATGAATGGCGCGCGGTCGGGCCGACGACACGAACGTTGAAGGTCCCGGCCGGGCAGTCGGATCGGACCACGTTTCGCATCGCCGCCGCTGTCGGCGCGCACTCGGCGTTGTACCCGGTGCACGTGTATGCCCGCTTCACACATGGGGGGCGGGATTACAGGGCCCATGCCGTACAGGTGTTTGAGTGCCGTTTCCCGCCGTCGCCGCGTCCGGCAAAGGAGGTGGATGAGGTAACGAGCGTGCCGCAGCGGGGGGTGGTGACGTTGGCGGCGCTCAAGACGCAGCGGGTAGGGTGGCGGTATTTCGACAAGCCGCTGGTCATGATGCCGCCGGGCTGGACAGGATCGGCCGAGCCGAGTCGAGCCTCGTTTTCTGTGCATCCGGTGGACCGGGGCGGGACAAAACAGTCGATCAACATGCATCCGGCGTGGTATGGCGGGCCCGGGATGGTGTTCGCGGAGTACCGGCTGCGGCTGCCCAAGGACGGGCCCATCGTGTTGTCGTTTGCCAACGCCATCCGCGACCACACCGAAAGCGAGCCGCCCAGCGACGGCGTTACGTTTCGCGTGTGGGTGGATGAGGATAAGGTGTTCGAGCGGCACACGGACAGCAAGGTGTGGGTGCCGGGCACGGTGGACTTGAGCAGGTATGCCGGTCGGACGATACGGCTTCGGCTGGAGAGCCATCCGGGACCGACGAACGATACGACGTGCGATTCGTCCTTCTGGGGCGATCCGGTGATCGTCTCAGGAGAAATGCCATCGAAAGAGCAGTTGCAGGCCGACTGGGAGCGGCGAAGGCAGCAGGCGTTGCGGGGCGAGGGGATTCGCCTGGGCCTGGCGGATGAGTATTCTGCGGCGGTGGTGCCGGGGCCGGGTGGCGTGACCGATGCGGCCATTGCCATAAAGGGGCCCGGCGGGCAGGGCGTGATGATGGAAGGCATCGCGGTTTCGGTCTTGGGTCGGCGTGTAGGTGTGCGGACCGTGGCGTTGCCCGTGCTTGATGTCCGCACGGAGGAACTACCGGGCGGAGGCGTGCGGATCGTGCACGATCTCGAGGACGAGACGGGCCCGTTTGAATTGACGGTCGAACTGAGGGCCCGCGGGCCGGGTTTGCAAGTGGCGGTGCGGTGTCCACGGCGGATCACGGATATCGCCGCCGGCCCGATGGACCAGAAGGCCATGCGGGTGTACTACGGGCACGGCTATGTGATCGAGGAGCCGCAGGCCTTTCGTGCGGGCTACGGGGGGCACAATCTGTCCACGAGCCACGTGGGGTTTGACTTCGAAAAGGGCCTTTCGCTGCTGATGGCGGTGGACAATCCGCCGGACTACCTGCAGGTGGACCCGGCGACACGGGCGTACACGCTGCATACGCACATGGATGCAACGTTGACGTTCGTGCCCGCGACCGACGGGGCGTTCGACGCCGCACGGCGGTATCGGGCCATCGACGACCGCGAGCCCAGCCCCGGCTTTGCGAAGAAGGCCGGACGGTTCGTGTTCGACATCTGGGGCGGCTCGTATGCCGAGAACGCCCGGATCATGCAGCGGATGATCGACTACGGCCTGACGGATTCGATGTTGACGCTGCACGTCTGGCAGCGGTGGGGCTATGACTATCGCCTGCCGGACATCTACCCGCCGAACCCGGATTTGGGGACGGTCGAGGACATGCAGCGGCTCGGCGAGATCTGCCGTGGGGCAGGCATTCCGTGGGGCCTGCACGACAACTACATCGACTTCTACCCGGACGCGACTGATTACAGCTACGAGCACATCTGCTTCACCGAATCGGGCGACCCGATCAAGGCGTGGCTGAACACCGGCCGTGATGCGCAGAGTTATCGCTTTCGGCCGGACCACATCATGCCGTTCGTGCGACGCAACCTGGAACTGATCGGACCGAACCTGCGGCCAACGCACTATTTCATCGACGTGTTCACGTCCATCGACATGTTCGATTTCTACGACCGGCAGGGGCGGTTCCATTCGTTCCTGGAGACACGGGAGCACTGGGGCCGGGCCTTCCGCTGGATACAGGACTATCTGGGCGGGGCGATCACGACCTCCGAGGCCGGCGACGACCAGCTCGTCGGCTTCCTGGATGGGGCGGACTGCCAGCATCTGTACCTGTCACCGGAGCCGCGGCGGTTCAACCTGCACGTCCGGTGCAAGGACTGGCAGCGCACGCCGTGGTACGACGTCGTCCTGCATGACAAGTTCAGCCTGCACGGGGTGGGCTATCCCGGCCGGTACGAAGGCGGCCGCGGGCGAGTGGAGCATGGCATCGAGAGCGATGATTACATCAGCGATGAAATCCTGCTCGGTCACGCCCTGATGATCGACCGGGGCGGCTTTGGCCGGGGAGCGATCCGCAAGTACTGGCTGGCGCAGGATTTCATCCGGAGCATCGCCACGGACACCATCGCCGAGGTGCGGTTTGTCGATAACGACATCCACCGCCAACAGGTCCGGTGGGCCGGTGGAGCGATTGTATGTGTTAACCGGGGCGAGGCGGACTGGGCCGTGGCGGGCAAGGTCCTGCCGCAATATGGGTACTACGCGGTCAACGGCCCCATCGAATCAAGCATCGAGCGGATCGATGGCGTCGTCGTCGAGCAAAGCCGCCATGGCCGCACGCGTTACGCCAGTGGGCGGGGCTTTGCGCCGGACAACCGACTGCCCATCAGCCCGGCGGTCAAGGCGGTGGAGCACCTGGGCGGGCGGCGGTTCCGCATGCCGCTGGAGTGGACCGCCCAGCAACCGGCCCCGAAGGATTGTACCGTCTTTGTGCATTTCAAGACGGATCGCTCGCCGCGGTACGACCGGATCGCGTTTCAGGCCGACCACGGGCCCGAGGTGCCGACCACCCGATGGCAGGGGGTTATCGTGACGGCGGCCGATCGCGTGATTGAGATCCCGGCGGAGTTCGGCCCGGACACGTACGACATCCACGTGGGGCTGTACGACCCCTCGGGTGGTGGCCGGCAGGGGCTGGTCGGCCATGAGACCGGCCAGCACAGCTACAATGTGGGCCGACTGCGGGTCGAAGGTGACGCCCGGACAATCACGGGCATCCGACTGGTGGATGTGCCGACCGATCCGTTACCCAAGCCCCGCTGGAACGTGGATCGCCGGGCCATCACGTTCGGGCGCATCCGCACCAGCGGTGCTGTACGGCTCGAGCCCAGGGGCGATGCCGAGCGACTCATTCCGTTGCCTGATTGCGGCGGATTCGACGTGGCGGTACAGCCCCCGGCCGGGCGGCGGGTGGCCCGGATCGACGTCGTCGGCCCACAGGGCCGTGCCCAGGGACAGATGGACTGGAAAACGCGCGATGGCTGGTTGGAGTTGACCACTCGGCCCGGCGACTTCGCCTATGACATCATCTATCGGCAGGCTGATTGAGGAGCGAACGATGAAGAACGTGCTGTTGTCCTTGCTGGTCTTGACATTCGCGGTCACAGCGGCCGCGGCCGACCTGCGGCCCCTGACGCCGCACGATCTGATGGCCATGCAGCAGATCAGCGACCCGCAGTTGTCGCCGGATGGCGAGCAGGTCGTGTTCGTCGTGCGGTCGGTGGACCTGGAGGCCGACCGCGGCCGTACCGACCTGTGGCTCATAAAGGCCGACGGCACGGACACGCGGCGGCTGACGACCCATCCGGAGAACGACTCCAACCCCCGTTGGACGCCGGATGGGGCGTGGATCTACTTCCTGTCCACGCGGGCGGACGGCAGTCAGGTCTTCCGCATCCGCCCTGATGGCGGCGAGGCCGAGCCGGTCACCAATCTGCCGCTGGACGTGGGCAACCTGGTCGTCTCGCCGGATGGTGAGTGGCTGGCCTTCAGCATGGAGGTCTTCCCCGGTCTGGGTCCGCAGGAGACCAAGGACCGGCTCGACGAGGTCGAACAGCGCAAGGCCTCCGGGCTCATCTACGACAAGATCTTCGTGCGGCATTGGGACTCGTGGAAGGATGGGCGGCGGTCGCACGTGTTCGTGATGCCGATCGAGGGCGGCGACTGCCGCGACGTGATGGGCGACATGGACGCGGATTGTCCCTCCAAGCCGTTCGGCGGCCCGGAGGAAATCGCCTTCGCGCCGGAGGGCGTCGGGCTGGTCTTCACCGCGCGGGACGCGGGTCGCGAGGAGCCCTGGTCAACCAATTTCGATCTGTACCTCGTCTCGCTCGACGGGTCCAGTCCGCCGAAGAAGCTGACGACGGCGAACCCCGCCTGGGATACGTATCCGCTGTTCAGCCCGGATGGCCGGACGCTGGCGTATCTGGCGATGAAACGGGCGGGCTACGAATCGGATCGCTTCCGCATCGTGCTGCGCAACTGGGCCACGGGCTACGAGCGGGTGCTGACCGAGGCGTGGGATCGCAGCCCCTCGCAGATGTGCTGGTCGCCGGATGGGCGGACGCTGTACGTCACGGCGATGAACCTGGGCCAGCGTTCGCTGTTCGCCATCGACGTCAACAATGGCCGCGTCCGGACCCTCGTGCGGGATGGCCGCGTTTCGAGTCCACTGGCCGGGCGGGACCGGGTGTACTTCGCCTGGTGCCATCTCAAGGGCCCCGTGGAGCTGCACGCCGTGTGGACGGACGGCGCGGGCCTCAAGAAGCTGACCGGGCTGAACGATGAGCTCCTGGCCTCGCTGGAGCTGGGCGACTACGAGCAGTTCACGTTCCCCGGCTGGAACGATGAGACGGTCCACGCCTACGTGGTCAAGCCGCCGGACTTCGACCCGGCCAGGAAGTCCCCCATCGTGTTCTTGATCCACGGCGGGCCGCAGGGCTCGTTCAGCAACACCTGGCACTACCGCTGGAACCCGCAGATTCAGGCCGCCGCCGGGTACGCGGCCGTGATGGTGGACTTCCACGGGTCGGTGGGCTATGGGCAGACGTTTTGCGATTCGATTCGCGATGACTGGGGCGGCAAGCCGCTGGAGGACCTGCGCAAGGGCCTGGCCGCGGCGATCGAGCGGTACCCATGGATGGACGGCGACCGCGTCGGGGCGATGGGCGGCTCGTTCGGCGGGTACATGGTCAACTGGATCGCCGGGCAATGGCCGGACCGCTTCCGCTGCCTGGTCAGCCACGCGGGCAACCTCGATGAGCGGATGGCCTATTTCGACACCGAGGAGCTATGGTTCCCCGAATGGGATCACAAGGGCACGCCCTGGACGAACCCGGCGGCCTACGAGAAGCATAACCCCGTGCGGTACGTGGAGCGGTGGAAGACGCCGATGCTGATTATCCACGGGGCCAAGGACTTCCGCGTGGTGGATACCCAGGGCCTGAGCACGTTCAACGCCTGCCAGCGGCTGGGTATTCCCAGCAAGCTGCTGTACTACCCGGATGAGGGCCACTGGATTCAAAAGCCGCATAACGCCATCCAATGGCAAGAGACCGTCCTGGCCTGGCTCGACCAGTGGCTCAAGTGATCGTCGTCGCGGGGCTCTGGGCGACCGGCTGATGGCCCAGGTCGGTGGAATCGCTTTTTCGCCGGGCCCCTCGACTTCATCCCGGCCCACGATAACGCAGTGGCTGACGGGCGCCGGGGCGGTATCTTTCCCTATCGCCGGTGGGGTCAGTCCGTGTCTTGCGGCGGGGGCGGTTTGGTGTTGGCCTGATGGGCCAGGAGGACCTGCTGCAACCCCGGCAGGTCGTCGGTGTTGATCAGGTCCACATCGGCGGACAGGAGCTCGTGCCACACGGCCTCTCGCGCGGGCGATGGACGGTCCGGGGTGGCCCAGAATCGCACCCTTCGGCCGGCCTGATGGGCCTTTTGAACGATGTCGTGAAGCCTGCGCCGCTCGTCGGGAGGGATCGGCCCGGCGCCCCTCCACGTGAAATGCCGACCCCAGTGGTCGCTGATCATCGGCATGACCTCGGCCGGCACCTCCGAATCCAGGTCCGACAGGCGGCCATCATAGGCGGCGTAGCGCGGCTCCTGCGACCGGATCATAGCGAGCGGCCGGTTCCCGGAGACCATCGCCGCCACCGGCCCATCGGGGCAATCCTTGCTGAAACAGGCAAACACGTCGGAGTACTCGCTGAGCATCTTGTGGAGCCGTTGATACGTGGCTTCGGCGTCGGATTTGATGTCGATGAGCAAGGTGAACCGCGGCCCATCCGGGTAGACCGAGCCGCCGTGCCGTTTGATCCGTTCTCTGAGGGGATCGAGGTACAGCGACCGCAGGGTCCGCTCGGGCCGGATGTCCCGCCGATCGTGGGCGACGTAGAGATCATCATCCACGAGGAAGATATCGGCCTCGACGCTGGCAAACCCGTGGGCGAGGGCATCGTGCAGGGGCCGGGCGTGCCGGTAGTCGTTGTGCGCATGGGCCCGTGGAAGCGGCGTGACCGGCCCGTTGGTGGGGGGAGGCTCGCACGCAGCCAAGAACAGCAGCGTGCAGCAAACCACTCCGGCAGGATATGTCCATCTGGCCGGCCATGTGTGAGCTATGATCTGGGTGATGGACCTACGCATATCAGGCTGCGTCGCGGTGTCCGATTCAACCATAACCTGTCATCCTATTCGTTGAGGCCTTGGAAGCGAACTTCCCGGGTGGTTTGCTCTCGTCCCGTGGGCGTGACGATAGGCGTGTACAGATCGGGCCGGCGACTTCTTTGCCAGCGGACGCCCGTGCAGTTCTCACGAAGCGATGCGTCCAGATCAGCGATGATCATGTCATCGTCGGCCTTCCACGTCTCGGCCAGCACGCGGCCGTAGCAGTCGAGAATCATGGCGTTACCCGTGCGGATTTCGTTGTCATCCCTGCCGACCCCATTGGCGAAGACCAGAAAGAGGCCGTTGTCGTGGGCCCGGGCGGGGAGCCAGGTCATGAGCCACGCCCGGCCTTTAGGGCCCTTGAATTCGGCCTCGATGGCCGCCGGATTCCGTCTTCTGTTGTGCCACAGTGCCGGATCGACAAGCCCCATGCAGTGGGGGCTGGGGGACTTGCAGCCACCCGTCTGATGGGGAGCCAGGAGAATCTCAGCACCCTTGAGAGCGGTGATCCGCACATTCTCCCCGATGTTGTTGTCGTAGCAAATGAGCACACCGACCTTGCAGCCTTGGGGCGTGTCAAAGACGGTGTATTGATCACCGCTGGCCACGTGCTTGTTGATGAAGCAGTGGATCTTGCGGTGCTTGGCGAATCGACCGTCCGGCATGGCGACGATGTACGCATTGTAAAGCGTCCTGTCGTCGGCGATCTCCACCAGCCCCGCGCCGATGGTCATGTCATTCGCCTTGGCCAGGGTCCTGAGCCGCTCGCAGGAAGGGCCCTCGGGCACCGGCTCGGCCAGTTCGAGCAGTTCCTCCTTGCGGCGGCGGCGCAGATGCCAGTATCCGGTGATGCAACATTCGGGGAACGCGAGGATTTCGACACGCTGTTTGGCCGCCAGGGCTACAAAGCGTTCGATCTTCTCAAAACTGGCTTGCTTGTCGCCGTCGGCGTGCTCGAACTGGACGGCGGCCACACGCACATCTCGCATGAGGAGGTCCTTTATTATCCGGTTCTTCTGTGCCCGCGCCCGTTGCACGATCTCCGCAAAGACAAAGCACCGAGTTCTTATCTTATATCTGACAAGTCGATGCAGAGCAACAGGTTCATGGTCGGCATGCCCCTGGAGGGTGGTAGCCATGGGAGGCCCGCAAAGGCCGAAGTGGCTGGGCGGTGGCGCCGCGGTCGTTGCGTTGACAGGGCGGGTCGGCCGGCCTATGATGCCGCGGACGAGACGATGAGACGCTTTCATGGAAATGGGTGCGCATGCCGAGTCACGAGCTGGCAAGAATCGAGATCGACGGTCTGGAAATCGTGGGCTATTCGGTGGCCGGCGAGGAGACGGTCGTAGCCGTGCCGCAGTTGGATGTCTGCTTCGACATCGGCAAGGCCCCGGACCAGCTCATCCCGATCAACCACGTGCTGCTCACCCACGGGCACATGGACCACGCGGCGGGGTTCGCCTACTACCTGTCGCACCGGCAGTTCTGCGGCCAGAAGCCTGGCACGATCCTCGCCCCGGCGAACCTGGTGCCGGCCATCCGGCAGATCGTCGAGGCCTGGGGTCGACTCGATGGCTCGCGGATCCCGGTGGAGCTGGTGGGGGTGCGGCCGGGCGATGAGTTCGCCGTCAAGCCCAACCTGCTGGCGCGGGTTTTTCCGACCAAGCATTGCCGCGGCTCGGTCGGGTACACCATCCTGGAGACCCGAAAGAAGCTCCGCGAGGAGTATCACGGCCTGTCGGGCCCGGAGCTGGTCGCCCTCAAGAAGAAAGGCGTGACCATTGACCGGCCCATCGAGGTGCCGCTGGTGACGTACCTGGGCGACACGCAATACGTGGACTACAGCCAACTGGACTACGTCGCCCACAGCCGGATTCTCATCGCCGAGTGCACGTTTTTCGTCGAGGAGCATATCGACCGGGCCGAGGCCGGCCGGCACATGCACATCGACGAATTCAAGCGGCTCATCGAGGGCCTGGACAACGCCCACGTGGTGGTGACGCACCTGACCCAGCGGACCGGCCTGCGCGAGATTGAGGGCATCCTTCGCAAGAAACTGGGTGGGGCGCTCTGTCAGAAGATCACCGTGCTCATGGCGCCGAGGAACCGAAGGCGGCCCCACGCTCCGAGGCCGCAGGGACCCCTTCCCGTGGAAGGGGGCAACCGAAACCGGCCTGCTCCGGGCCCACCTTGAGAGGGCGCGCCCGGTCGTGGCCGGAGGGTGTCTTTTCCCGCGGTATGATGACAGCCCGGATTTCTTCGCCGGCAAAGCGCGACAGGTCCAGGGATTACCGCGCGCCGCGGCAAATTCCAGGTGGGGTATGCCCCGTGCGTCCGGCGGCCCAAGAGGAAGGGGCGGCGCAAGGCCAACCCCTTCCCGGAGGGGGAGAAAAGCTCAACGGGTGCCGCCCTGGATTCATACGATGTGCGGCGTTCTCGGGTGCGGTGGATTCTCGAAGCCCGGATGCGCCCCGATGACCGGGTGGACGCCGGTACAGAACGCCGGGGGACGGGACGTACCAGACACCGTGTTCTCAACCCACCTCGACGGGCTCCGGTTCTTCTTTCTTGAACGATTTGAGCGATTGCGGTTCGGCGACCTTGCGGTATCCGAGCGCCTTGATCACCTCAAGCACCTCGGTCCAGGTAGGGAAGGGTCGCTGGTTCTCGCGCTTGTACTGGTCGATGGCCATCAGGAACTCGAACTGCTCATCGCTCATCTCGCCTTCTTCGGCGGCCCGTCGTTCCTCGCTGCGGCGTCGCCCCGGCCCACGACGGCGGTCGAACCCGATGCGGCGGTCTATCACACTCTGGCGGCGTTCCAGGAAGCTGCCGCCCTTGGATTCAGGGTCACTCATGACAGGTCCTTTCCTCCGGCATGTCTCGGCGGCGATCAGAAGTCGTCGTCCAGTCCTTCTTCATCCAGAACATAGTCCTCGTCGGCGTCGTGGAACACCATGTCGTAGAAGTCGCTGCACGCGCCCTCCGACTCGATGAGGATATGGGCCTCGTCGATGTGATCCTCGGGCACGAGAACCGCGACGCCGGCGAAGGGGCTGTTCGGTTCGGGACTGGTGCGCACGGCGGCGGGGATGTTGTGATCGTTCAGAAGCCTCTTGTACTGCTGAGCCAGGTCGACGTCTTCGGCGAACGCCACGGTGACGAACTCCTTGACCGAGGTGGCTTCGGTCTTCCTCTTGCGCTTGTGGGGCATCACAGGTCTCCCTATTCGGTACAAAAACTCGTCCGGGTGACGGTTCCGTGCCGCCTACATCGTCCGCCGGGCCGGCCGGATTAATCGAAAAGGGGGCAAAAGCACCGCCCCGGGACGGCCCTGTGGGGCGCAGGGGGCGGACGTAGGGCCTTTTGGGGTTATACGCCTTGTACATGCAGGTTTTTGGCGTTTGAATCCCATTTTTTTGTTGCAAAGTCTCCGAAAGACTATCACAATGCCGCCGGCATTGTAGACCGGCGGCCTGACGCCGGCGGTTATTGGAACTTCTGCTGCATGGAGGTGATCGAGATGGCTAAGAGGGCCGCGAAGAAGAGAACCGCCAGGAAGGGCGCGGCTAAGGAGCCGCTGGTCGTGGCCAGCAAGGTGAAGAACTACATCCGCAGCAAGGGCCTGATGTGCTCGTCGGAGGCGGTGGGGGCCTTGAGCGACGAGGTATACAGGCTGCTGGACGCCGCCCTGCAGCGCACCCAAGCCAACCGTCGCAGCACCGTCAAACCGCAAGATCTGTAGGTGTCGGCCGGGTTCCCGCCGCGGTGGGCGACGGAGAGGCGACAGATCAAGCCGTTTCATATTGTGGAGCGGCTTGGTGTCTTGATGGTCAGGACCGATGATGTATGGCGGAAAGTGGAATGAATCCCCTTAAAACGGCTAAGGTAGAGAGGGCTTCGTGCCGATATCGCCCCCCGACAGGAGCCTTTGAGCGCTTCCGGGACGAGAGATGCGGAGGCGAGGGTGGTCGGGCGGCCTCGGAAAGGTTTTTTGCGGGTTTGCACGTTTTTTTAGTGGACGGTCGTCTGCAGCGAAGTCTATAATGCGACCATGTTTAGGATGCGCCCTGAGCGAGGGACGCAGCGGCCGAAGGGCCGGGCGGGTAAAATGGAGTTTGGTGGATACCAGAACGTAGCGAGGAGGTTTTCGGGGGGCCAGGGATGAAAGTCTTCATGCTCGGCTGGGAGTTTCCCCCGTTTATCAGCGGTGGGCTCGGCACAGCCTGTTTTGGCTTGACCAAAGCGATGAATCAACTGGGGGTGGACGTCACTTTCGTGCTCCCCAAGTGCGTCGATCCCTCGCTGGCCACGCATGTGCGCCTTCTGACACCGGGGGCGCTGTCCTCTTCATCCTCGACACAGGCCCCGGCCAGTGGGTTGGAACACGTCACTATCCGGACGGTCGACTCGTTGCTCGATCCCTATGGGCGACCGAGCGAGTATCGCCAGCGTCTGGAGGCGATTCTGCACGAGAAGGAGCGCAAGCACCGCATCAGCGCCGAGCACGGGCGCGACGTGCTGGCCGCGTTTGAGGCGGGCGGGATGGGGTCGTTTCCAGCCGTTGAGCACTACGGTGGGGATATGTTCGCCGAAGTGCAGCGCTACGCCCGCGAGGCGGTGCGCCTGGCGATGGAATGTGATTTCGACGTCGTCCACGCCCATGACTGGATGACGTACCCCGCGGGCATCGCGGTGGCCGCCGTGACGGGCAGGCCCTTGATCGTCCACGTGCATTCGACGGAGTTCGACCGCAGCGGCGAGCACGTGAACCAGGGCATCTATGACATTGAGCGCCGCGGCATGCACGCGGCCGATCGCGTGATCGCCGTCAGTCACCTGACGCGGAATATCATCCTGACGCACTACGGCGTGACGGGGCAGAAGGTGGAGGTAGTGTACAACGGCGTCGAGCGCGAGGGCCGGGCACGCACGCCGTATGTGCCGACGCCGATCCGCCGGGAGGAGAAAATCGTCCTGTTCCTCGGGCGCATCACCATGCAGAAGGGGCCCGAATACTTTCTGATGGCCGCCAAAAAGGTTCTCGAGGAAATCGAGAACGTCAAATTCGTGATGGCCGGCTCCGGCGACATGATGGAGCGCTCCATCCACCTGGCCGCCGAGATGGGCATCGGGCACAAGGTGCTCTTCACCGGATTCCTGCGGGGCGAAGACGTGCAGCGGGTCTACCAGATGGCCGACCTGTACGTCATGCCGTCGGTGTCGGAGCCGTTCGGCATCGCGCCCCTGGAGGCGTTGAATCACGACGTGCCCGTGCTGATCAGCAAGCAGAGCGGCGTCTCGGAGGTGTTGACCCACGTGCTCAAGGTCGATTTCTGGGACGTGGTGGAAATGGCCAATAAGATCATCGCCGTGCTGAAATATCCGCCGTTGCAGATGACCCTGCGGGAACACGGCAACTTCGAGGTCCGGCGGCTGCGGTGGTCGGACGCGGCCCAGCGGTGTCTGGGCGTGTATGAGGATGTATGCGTTCGGGTCTGACCGGGCGCGGATGGCGAGCGGAAAACGATGCCGAGTGTATGCTTCTACTTTCAGGTTCATCAGCCGTTTCGATTGCGGCACTACACGGTCTTCGACCGATCCGGGTCGTACTTCGATGATTTCAAGAACGGGGGTATCTGTCGCAAGGTGGCGGCCAAGTGCTATCTGCCGACGAACCGCCTGTTGCTGGAGACGATCCGTCGCTTCGAGGGCCGCTTCCGCGTGGCCTACAGTATCACGGGCGTGTTGCTCGAGCAGCTCGAGCGCTACGCCCCGGAGGTGCTCAGCACGTTTCACGCCCTGGCCCAGACCGGATGCGTGGAGTTCCTGGCCGAGACCTACTACCACAGCCTCAGCTTCCTGTATTCGCCGGCCGAATTCGTCGAGCAGATCCGTCTTCACGTTGACACGATCGAGCGGCTCTTTGGCCAGCGACCACGGGTGTTCCGCAACACCGAGCTGATCTACAACAACGCGCTGGCCCGCACGATCGACGCCATGGATCAGTTCGACGCGATCCTGACCGAGGGCGCCGATCATATCCTGGGTCATCGCAACGCCAACTTCGTTTATCGCCCGCCGGATACGCAGCGTCTGCGGCTGTTGCTGAAGAATTACTCCCTCAGCGACGATATCGCGTTCCGTTTCAGCAATCAGCACTGGAAGGAGTTCCCGCTGACGGCCGACAAGTTCGCCGGCTGGATCAACTCGGTCAACGGCAATGGGCACGTGGTCAACCTGTTCATGGACTACGAGACTTTCGGCGAGCACCAGTGGGAGGAGACGGGTATCTTTCAGTTCCTGGCGCACCTGCCCGAGGCGGTCCTGCGGCATTCGGACAACAACTTCCTGACGCCCAGCCAGGTGGTGGAGGCCTATCCGGCCATGGACGTGGTGGATGTTCCCCACCTCATCAGTTGGGCGGACACCGAGCGGGACCTCTCGGCGTGGCTGGGCAACCCCATGCAGTCCAGCGCCTTGCATGAGGTCTACCGGCTGGAGCGGCTCATCAAGCAACTGGGCGACGAGACGCTGCTGGCCGATTGGCGCCGCCTGCAGACCAGCGACCACTTCTACTACATGTGCACGAAGTACTTTGCCGACGGCGACGTCCACAAGTACTTCAACCCCTACGATTCTCCGTACGATTCGTACATCAATTACATGAACGTGCTGGACCATCTGAAACGGCGCTGCAATCTGCTGGCCGCGGAGCGGGCCGGGCAGGCGCAGCCGACCGCGCAGCACGTGTAGGGGCCCGGGGCGTCGTCACCGGAGGCGGCGCAGGGCGGAGGAGCCGATCCAGGGAAGGAACGTGCATGCAGACCTCCAGTTACGACGCCAGCAGACAGGCCTTGACGTTTCCGTTGCGGGGTCGCCCGCTGGAATCCCTTCTGGACACCGAGTGGCTCCTGACGAACAGTCGCGGGGGCTTTGCCTGTGGCACGGTGGCCGGCTGCAACACGCGGCGGTACCACGGCTTGCTGGTCGGCACGCTGAATCCCCCGGCCAATCGCATTGTCGCCCTGGCGAATCTGCGCGAGGTCGTCACCACGGCCGAGGGATCCGTCGAGCTGGGTAATTTCGAGTTCGAAGGGCGTCTCTCCGACACCGGCATGCAAGGACTGACCGCCTTTCGACAGGATCGCGGGGTGCATTTCGAGTACACCCTTGAGGCGGCCGACGTGGTCCGCAGCGTATACCTGCTGCCCGACGCCGACACGGTCGCCGTGGTCTATGAGATCGCCAACCTGCGGGCGCCTTTCGAGATGTCGGTGCGTCCGTTGGTGGCGCTGCGGGACTTCCACGGGTTGCAGCACGCCCACACCCCCATGCGGGCCGTGGCCCACGGCGACGCCTGGGGGGTCCGGACCGATGCCGGCTATACCGGCGAGCTGTTGCTGCAATCCCGGCAGATGGAATTCGTGCAGGACAGCCAATGGTGGTACAACTTTCATTATCGCGTCGAGCAGCGACGGGGGCAGGATTGCCGCGAGGACCTGTGGTCGCCCGGCGTATACCGGTGCCGCGTCGAGGAGCCCGGACAGATCATTCTGTGGGCGTCGCTGGCCGAGTGCCTGGACCCGGCCGATCCGGCCGACGTCGAGCTGGACCCCGACATCGCCCTGGATGCGCTGATGCTTCGTGACCGGGAGTGGCAGGGGGCCGAGCGCCGGTCGGATCACGTCTGGCGACGGCTGTGCAGCGCGGCTTCGCAGTTCGTCGTCGAACGGCGGATCGCGGGCCGGCGAACACCCACGATTCTGGCCGGCTATCCGTGGTTCCTGGATTGGGGACGGGATACGTTTATCGCGCTGGAGGGATTGCTGCTCTGCACCAAGCGCTTCACGGAGGCGGCCGGCGTGCTGACCACGTTCGCCCGGGCCGTCGACGAGGGGATGATCCCCAACCGGTTCGACGACTACGGCAACGATCCGCACTACAACAGCATCGACGCCTCGTTGTGGTTTGTACACGCGGCGTTTACGTTCCTCCGCGCCGGCGGCGACGAGCCGACGTTCCGCAAGCGCCTGTTGCCGGCGATCCGGTATATTGTCGAATCGTACCGCAAGGGGACCCGGTTCGGCATTCACGCCGATGAGGACGGCCTGATTACGGGCGGCGATGACCATACGCAGTTGACCTGGATGGACGCCAAGCGGGACGGCATCGCCTTTACCCCCCGGCACGGCAAGGCCGTGGAGGTCAACGCGCTGTGGTACAACGACCTGTGTTCTCTGGCGGCGTACTACCAGCGCCGCAATGCGGATGAGTCGCGGTTCTATCGGGAACTGGCCGAGAAGGTGGCCCACAGCTTCCGCCGCCTGTTCTGGAACGCCTCGACCGGCTACCTCAACGATTGCGTGCTTCCGGACGACTCGGTCGACACGGGCCTGCGGCCCAACCAGATCTACGCCGTGTCGTTACCGCATTCGCCGTTGCCGTTCAGTTGGCAGCAGCGCGTGGTGGACGTGGTCGAGCGGGAATTGCTCACGCCATACGGCCTGCGTTCGCTGAGCCGCCACGACCCGCGGTACATCGGTCGTTATGAGGGGGACGCCTTTCAGCGGGATCGGGCCTATCACCAGGGCACGGTCTGGTCGCACCTGATCGGGCCCTTCATCGAGGCGTTTCTGCGCGTGCATCGCTCCGACAAGACCGGCCGCGCCGAGGCGGCCGAGTTTTTGCGGCCGTTGCTGGATCATCTGATGCACCAGGGCTGTCTGGGCAGTATCAACGAAATCTTCGACGGCGACGATCCGCATACGCCGCGCGGGGCCTTTGCCCAGGCCTGGTCCGTGGCCGAGGTCATGCGGGCCTACCGCCTGATCCACGGATAATGCTCCGGAAGGCGCGGTTTTTCGTCACCGCAAGGCCCCTCTGACGGCCGTTCTTCGCGGGCGGTATTGACAGCTCCCACCGAACGTGGTTGAATGCCCTTGCAGAATCGGGTGACATCAACATCGGCAATTTCCCTTTCGGTGGACTCATGCGATGGATCGTCATTCTCGTATCTCCTCGGCGTTTCTGGACGGCCTGACCGAGGCGCAGCGGCAGGCCGTTTGCCACGTGGACGGTCCGCTGCTGGTGCTGGCCGGGCCCGGCAGCGGCAAGACCCGCGTGATCACCCATCGAATCGTCGCTTTGACCCGTAAGGGGGTGCCGCCGTACCACCTGTGTGCGATCACGTTCACCAACAAGGCCGCCGAGGAGATGCGGCAGCGGGTCCTCGCGATGGGGCTGCGGCGGGGCGTGCATATCAGTACGTTCCATTCGCTGTGCGTGCGGATCCTGCGGCAGTACGCCGAGGCGGCGGGTCTGCGGCCGAACTTCAGCATCTATGACGACAGCGATCAGAAGCGCGTGATGAAGGAGGCCCTGGCCGCGGCGAAGGTGGACACCAGCCGCTTCCAGCCGGCCCGGATGCTGGCGGCGGTCGGGCGGTGCAAGAACGACCTGGAAGACGTCGACAGCGTCGCCGAGCGGGCCGACGATTTCTACACCAAGGCGCTGGCCCAGGCCTATCGGGCCTACCAGACAAGGTTGGCGGCGAACAACGCCGTGGATTTCGATGACCTGCTGGTCAAGACGGCCTTTTTGTTGCGCGACCATCCGGAGATTCGGCAGGTCCTGAGCGATCGCTACCGTTACCTGCTGGTCGACGAGTATCAGGATACCAACCACGCGCAGTACCAGATCGCCAAGGGCCTGGCGCTGGCGCATCGCAATATCTGCGTTACGGGGGACCCGGATCAGTCGATTTATCGCTGGCGCGGGGCCGACATCGAGAACATCCTGGTGTTCGAGAAGGACTGGCCCGATGCGATCGTGGTCAAGCTGGAAGAGAACTTCCGCTCGCGGCCGCACATCCTCCAGTGCGCCGACCGGCTCATCGCGTTCAATCAACGGCGTAAGGCCAAGACGTTGATTCCCACCCGCGAGCCGGCCGAGACGGCGGTGGTCGTTCATAACGCCGATGACGAGTACAGCGAGGCCGAGTTCGTCGCCGATGCGGTGGCCGAGCGGCTGGCCCAGGGCGTCGATCCCGGCCAGGTCGCGGTCTTCTACCGGGTCAACGCGATGAGTCGGCCGGTCGAAGAGGCCCTGATCCGTCGCCGCCTGCCGTATCAGGTCGTTCGGGGTGTGGAGTTTTACAACCGCAAGGAAATCCGCGACATGCTGGCGTACCTGAAGGTGGTCGCCAACCCCGATGACAACGTGGCCTTTCTCCGGGCCGTCGGCACGCATCCGCGGGGCATCGGCAAGACCACGCTCGATCGGCTCCAGGCCTGGGCGGAAAGACACGGGCTGAGCCTGGAGGCCGCAGCCCGCCGGGCCGGCAAGGCTGACGTACTGCCGGCGGCGGCGCGGGGCAAGCTGGCCGCGTTCGCGGCGATGATCGAGGGCTTTCGCGCCGAGGCCGAGGGCCCCGTGGCACCTCTGATGGAGCGGGTGTTCGAGGAAAGCGGCTACGCGGTCTACTTGGCGGCGGCGGGGACGAAGGAGGAAAGCGCCATCGAGAACGTCGAGGAGTTGATCAATGCGGCGGCCCTGTACGATCGGACCGTCGAGACCCCCAGCCTGGCCGACTGGCTCCAGACGATCGCCCTTTACAGCGACACCGACGCCTATGAGCCGGGCAGCGGCAAGGTGAGTCTGATGACCCTCCACGCCGCCAAGGGGTTGGAGTTTGACAACGTCTTCATCGTGGGGCTTGAAGAAGGTCTGCTGCCCCACGAGCGGTCGATGGATGATCCCGAGCAGATGGAAGAGGAGCGGCGGCTGCTGTTCGTCGGCATCACGCGGGCCCGGGAGCATCTGGTGCTGGTGTACAGCCGGTATCGTACGATTCACGGCCAGTTTCTGGCGACGGCGCCGTCCCCGTTCCTGTACGAGCTGGGTTACGCCGGGCCGGATGCGGAGGATTTCGACGGGGAGCCCGCTGTGGATGACGGCGGCGATCTGCCCACGAAGGCCGCACCGCGCAAGGAACCGGCCTTCCGGAAGAATCAGCGGGTTCAGCATCCCAAGTTTGGCCGTGGCCGGGTCGAGCAATTCATCGACCTCGGCGCCGACAGCATCGTGGTGGTCCGGTTCGGTTCAGGCGGGACAAAGACTCTGCTCTCGCGCTATGCCAAGCTCGAGGCCGTCGCGGACTGATCGACCGCTCGGGGCCGGCCTATCGGAGTGATGCTTCGCTTTTCGAGTAGTCGATTTCGCCGCTGATGCAGACATCGTGCCCGAAGGTCTTGATCTCCGGATCAGTCAGGCTCGTGGGTCGGGTCAGGGCGGCCATGGCGTCGCTGAGCGGTCTGTGTCCCTGATCGCCCAGCAGGATGGGCGCGATATAGATGCGGACCGCGTCGGCCAGACCCTCTTCCAGAAACGCGGTGATGAGCGCCGGCCCTCCCTCGATGAGCACCTGCTGCACCTCGCGTCGTGCCAGCTCGGTCAGTACGGTCTTTAGCCCGCAGCGTCCCTGTACCTCGGGCACCACCGTCACGTCCACCCCCTTGCTGAGGATGCGGTCGATTTTCTTGTCCTGTCCGACGACGCCCGTCTCGGTCGTGAACAACAGCGAGCCGAACCGTCGCGTATTCATCACCTTGCGACGCAGCAGGACCCGCAACCGGCTGTCAAGGATGACCCGCAGGGGGCTCTTGCCCTTGGGCGGCCGCGGCGTGAGCAGGGGGTCGTCGTCGAGAATCGTGTTTACGCCCGTGAGAATGGCCTGGCTGGCGCGCCGCAGGCGGTGCGCATCGCGGCGGCTCAGCGGTCCGGAGATCCAGCGTCGGTCACTGTCGGGCTTCCAGGCGAGTTTGCCGTCGAGGCTCTGGGCCCACTTGACGATCACGTAAGGCCGGTGCGTGCGGGCGTATTTGACGTAAGCCGCGTTCAAGAGCCGCGCGTAGTGCTCGCACAGCCCGACCTCCACGTCCAGCCCCGCGCCGCGAAGCTGGCGGATGCCGCGGCCGTTGGCGTGCTCGGCCGGATCGGACATGGCCACGAATACTTTGGCGATCCGCGCTTCAAGGATGGCATCCGTGCACGGGCCGGTCTTGCCATGATGGCAGCACGGCTCGAGCGTGACGTACATCGTCGCCCCCGCCGGGTCCTCGCCTCGGACGCGGCAGTCGGTCAGGGCGTTGATCTCGGCGTGCGCCTCGCCAAACTTCTTATGGTAGCCCTTGCCGATGACCTTGCCATCGCGGACCAGCACGCAGCCCACGGCGGGATTCGGCTCCACCTGGCCGACACCGAACGCCGCCAGCCGCAGCGCCATCTTCATGTGCTTTTTGTCTTCGTTCACATCACACCTCAACCGGCTGAGATCAGCTTGCGAAACTCCTTCTCGTCAATGATCCGCACCCCAAGCTCGCGGGCGCGGGCCAGCTTGCTGCCGGGTTCGACCCCGGCCAGGAGGTAATCGGTCTTGCGGCTCACGCTGGATGCCACGTGCCCGCCGTGTTCGCGGATGGCCTGTTCGACCTCTTGGCGGGTGCCGTACTCGAGCGTGCCCGTCACGACGAAGGTCTTGCCCTCCAGGGAGCGGGAGGCGGCGGCCGTGCGTTCGGGCGCAGCCGGCGCCACGCCCGCCTCGAGTATCCGCCGGATAACCTCGACGTTTCGTGCGTTCTGGAAGTAGTCGTGGATGCTCCGGGCCATCACCGGCCCGATCTGGTCGATGGCCTCAAGCTCCTCGGGCGAAGCCTTCATCAGGGCCTCGATCGAGCCGAAGTGCCCGGCCAGGATCTGAGCCGATTGGGCGCCCACGTGACGGATGCCCAAGGCCGCGATCAGCCGCCACAGTGGCTGTGTCTTGTTCTTCTCGATACTCTCCAACACGTTGGCCGCGCTCTTGGACCCCATCCGCTCCAGCGAGGCGAGCGTTTCGGCGTCCAGGCGGTACAGATCGGCGAAGTCCTCCACGTGCCCGCCGGCGACCAACTGCTCCAGCAGGGCCGGACCCAAGCCCTCAATGTCCATCTGTCCGCGCCCGACGAAGTACTTGAGCCGTTCCAGCCGCTGGGCCGGGCATGCGGCGTTGACGCAGCGGACGGCCACGCCGTCGGGGTCCTTGCGGACCGGACCATTGCAGGCCGGGCACCGCTCCGGTGGTGAAAACGCCGTGAGCCCCTTCGGCCGCAAATCATGCAAGACCGCGATTACCTGCGGGATAATCTCGCCGGCCTTTTCGATCACGACCGTGTCGCCCGGCCGCACATCCAGGCGTTCGATCTCGTCAAAATTGTGCAACGAGGCCCGCTTGACCGTCGTCCCGGCCAAATGCACAGGCTCAAGGTTCGCCACGGGCGTGAGTGTGCCGGTCTTGCCCACCTGAACGTCGATGCTCACCAGTCGTGTCTGGGCCTGCTCGGCGGCGAACTTGTACGCGATGCACCATCGCGGCGCCCGCCCGGTGCTGCCGAGCCGCCGCTGATGATGGTACCGGTCGACCTTGACGACCAAGCCGTCCACGGCGTAATCCAATGCGCGGCGGTCCTGCCAGGAGCGGCAGGCGTCGATGACCTCGTTGATGTCCCCGGCCCGCTGGACGTGCGGGTTGACGGGCAGGCCGTACTCGGTCAGGACTTGCAGGCTGTCAAAGTGGCCCTCGGCCAGGGGTCGGCTGACCTCGCCGAGCCCATACGCGAAGAAGGCCAGCTTGCGCTCGGCGGTGATCCGCGCATCGAGCAACTTGAGCGAGCCGGCCGCCGCGTTGCGGGGATTGGCGAACGCTGGCTGGTCCTGTTCCTCGCGGCGACGATTCAACTCGACGAACGCAGCCAAGGGCATGTAGATCTCACCCCGCACCTCGAGCACGTCGGGCACATCGCGGCCCAGCAATCGCAGCGGCACGGCCCGGATCGTGCGCACGTTCTCGGTAACGTTGTCGCCCGTGGTGCCGTTGCCGCGGGTGGCCGCCAGGGCGAGCAGGGCGTTTTCATACCGCAGGCTGACGGCCAGACCATCGATCTTGAGCTCGACAACATAGCTGTAATCGTCGGTGCCCAGACCCTTGGCCACGCGCTGGTCGAAGGCCCGCAGTTCCTCCTCGCTGTACGTGTTGTCGATGCTGAGCATGGGCACGGCATGGCGGACGCTTTCAAAGGCCTCGATCGGCTGCTCCGAGACCCGCTGCGTGGGCGAATCCGGTGTGATCAGATCGGGGTGCTCGGCCTCGAGCGCCCGCAACTGCTCGAAGAGCCGATCATACTCCCGGTCGGAGATTTGGGGGGCGTTCTTGACGTAATACAGATAGTCGTGCCGCCGGATCTCTTCCCGCAAGGTCTCGATTTGCCTGGTCACATCCCGCTTCATGGCCGCAAGGATAGCGTCCGCAGCGCATTTTGCAAGGCCGGCGTTGTTCACTTTTTGGCTTGTGGAGCCGCGCAACGCCTCGAAATCACGCATTCTGGGCTGGTCGTACGCTCTACCTTTTGGGCGTAGGCCAAATACCAGCGTCCTCCGTGGCCGCCTCGCCCGTAAGGCCGAGAAAGTCGATCAGGGCATCCGGCTCCAGGCGAAAGGCCGATTCCCGTCCCTGGAAGAATGCGTGCTTCCCGATCAGGTGGATAGATAAATCGGTCCATTGCAGCGCTTGGCCGGTCTCGGAGCGGCGGGCCGTGGTGATCCGCTTGCGGCACCGCGCCGGGTGCGGCCACGGGCAGACAATCAGGCCCTTATGCTCCTCGGCGCGAACCTGCAACCCGCCGCCGGCGTCGACCCAGGCGCCGAGGCGGCCCATGGCGGCGGCGGTCAGCTCGGCCATCCGCCCGGCGATCCGCTCGCACGTCAGCCCACGTCGGGTCACCGCGGCGCGATCGGCCTCGATGATCTCGGCAAGGGGGCGCCGATCCGTGCCCAGGAACCCGCCCCGGACGATCCGGCCGCTTCGCAGGACCTGTTCGAGCCGTGCCATGTCGGGCGATTGCTTCATCAAGCCGCCTCCTCGATCAGGCGAATTTGTCGTAGTAAACACGGGCCTTGTCGATACCCAGCGATTTGAGGACCTTGATCGCGGCATCGATCATGCCGGGGCTGCCGCATAAGTATGCCTCGTAATCGGCCAGGTTGTCGAACTCTTCGCTCACGGCCTCGGTCACCAGACCGCGGCGCCCGTCCCAGGACTCCTCCGGCCCCGGTTCGGCGACCACGGGGACAAAGGTGAAGTCCTCCAGGTGTTCCTCGAATCGCTTCATCTCATCCAGCAGACACAGGTCGCGCACCTGATTGCCGCCGTAGAAGTAACGCACCGACCGCGTATCATGGGCGTGCTCCATTTGGTGCAGGATCGACACGAAGGGAGCCATGCCCGAACCGCCCGCGATAAACAGGGCGGGCGCGGGGTTGTCGCTCAGGCGGAACTCCCCATAGGGCCCATTGATCCGAACGGTCTGGCCCTCCTGGAGATGCTCAAAGCACCACGTGGTGCAGATGCCGTTGGGCACGCGACGGATGATCAGATCGACCCGCCCCGTCTCGGCCGGGTCCGAGGCGATCGAGTACGCCCGGTACACCTCCTCGTCGCTGCCGGGATAAGGCGGGCACAGCAACTGCACGTATTGACCGGGCACGTAGTCGATGCGGTCCGGCTCCTGCAATCGCAGGATGAATCGCTTCATGTCATAGGTCAGGTCTTCGATCTTTTCACATACGGCGGTGTACTCGCGGACGCTGAGCAGCTCCTCGGGGATCTTGATCACCAAGTCGTTGCGAACCTTGACCTGGCAGGAGAGCCGCAGGCCTTGTTCTTGCTCGTCGGCCGTCAGGAAGGGCGTTTCGGTCGGCAGGATGGGACCGCCGCCCTCGCGGATGGTCACCTTGCAGTAGCCGCACGTACCGCGTCCACCGCAGGCGCTGGGGATGAACAGCTTCTCCTCGGTGAGCACGTTCAGCAGCGACTTGCCGCCCTCGATGGTGATCTGCCGCGTGCCCTGATTGATGTCGATCGTGCAGGAGCCATACCGCGCGATGAAGCGCTCGGCGACGACCAGCACCAGGGCGAGCATCGCCGCCACGCCGCTGATCGCCAACACCGCCAACACCGCCTGCGCCATCAGCCCAGCACCCCCGAAAATCCGATGAACGCCAGGGCCATCAGGCCCGCGATAACCAGGGTGATCCCCGGTCCGCGCAGGCCCACGGGGACCCGCGATTCGTCGAGCCGCTGGCGGATGCCGGCCATCGCCAGGATCGCCAGCAGCCAGCCGACCCCCGCGCCGAAGCCCCACCCCAGGCTCACCAGCAGCGTGTAGTCGCGGATCACCATGAACAGCGACGCCCCCAGGATCGCGCAGTTCACCGTGATCAACGGCAGGAAGATGCCCAGGTTTTGGTAGAGCCGGGGCGAGTAGCGGTCGATCACCATCTCCACGAACTGAACGAACGCGGCGATGATGACGATGAACAGCACGAAGCGGAAGAACTCCAGGTCCAGCTTCACCAGAAGCCAATGGTATGCCATCCAGTTCAGGACGACCGTGCAGGTCATTACAAACACGACGGCTCCGCCCAGACCCAACGCGGTGCGAACCTCGCGCGAGACCGAGGTGAACGGACACATCCCCAAAAACAGCGTCAGCAGGATGTTCTGCGTGAACACCGCCGAAAAGCACACCACCAGGGCCGTCTGCAGCTCCTGCGACAGGCTCATGTCGATTCCTTTCGCGCTTGCAGCCCACGGGCCAGCCAGATCACGCACGCCAGCGTGAAAAACGCCCCCGGCGGCATGACCATGATGACCCAGGGGTCCCAGATATCGACGAAGTAGGGCACGGGATAGCCCAGAATCGTGCCCATACCCATGAGTTCGCGAGGAACGGCGATCACCAGGAGCACCAGCGAATAGCCCAGCCCGCACGCCAAGCCGTCCAGCAGCGACGGCAGGGGGCGGTTGGAGCCGGCGAAGGCCTCGCACCGGCCCATGATGATGCAGTTGGTGATGATGAGGCCCACGTAAGGGCCCAGATTCTTACTCATTTGGGGCCAATATGCTTTGAGGAGGATGTCCACGACGATCACGTAGGACGCGATGATCAGCGTCTGGACCATCATGCGGATGTTGCGGGGCGTCCAGTGCCGCAGCAGCGAGACCGTCAGGCAACTGGCGGCGGTCACCAGCGTCAGCGAGACGCACATGACGGTGGTGTTGAGCACCTGGTTCGTGACCGCCAGCGTGCTGCAGATGCCCAGGATCTGGCGAAAGACCGGGTTATCGTGCCACAGGCCGTCCAGCAGGATCGCGCGGCTTGTCTTGGGCGTGCCGTTCATGGCGCGGTCTCCGGTGTGTCCTGGGCCTGCCAGCGGCGGATTGCGTCGTTCAGGATGTCCTCCAGCCGCGTGGAGGTCTGCGTGGCGCCGGTGATGGCGTGAACCTCATGATCGGCCGTGGATTGACCGGCGGGCACCAGCCGCAGCGGCCGGCCATTGGGCTGGATGACCTTGCCGTCAAAGGCGTTACGGAAGTAGGGTTTCACAATCTCGGCCCCGAGGCCGGGCGTTTCGCTCTGCTCGTAAAAGGCCAACCCCGTGACGGTCCGCCGGTCCGGCTCAAAGCCGATAACCCCGCGGATCGGCGCCCAGAAGCCCCGGCCCTCGAAGGGCACGGCGTAGCCGACCGTTTGCCCGGCATCCTGGAGGATGTACACGGTGCCGAAGCCCGGCTGTTCGACCTCCTTGAACCGATCCAGGAACCGCTGGTGGAGTTGCGCCGTCGAGCCCTGGTCCAGGCCGTGTGAGGCCAGGACGGCCCGCTCGAAGGCGAACTGCCGGTTGGCCTCAATGCGCGGGTTGGCCCAAGTGCCCAGGCCGATCAGCACCCCACCGTACACGGTGGTGACGATGAACATGTACACCGGTGGAAAGAAGAGTCGTTCCTTCATGCCGGACTCTCCTGGTTATCCGGCTCGGACGCGTTGCCACTTGACTTTGCCTTGGCTGCCGCGGCCCATGCCTTCACCGTGTAATCGATCAGCGGGGCGAACATGTTGCCCAGCAGGATGGAGAACATCAGCCCGCCGTTGAAAATGCTGAAGTTACGAATGACCGTCGTGCCGGTGCCGATGATGATCCCGTAGATCACGCGGCCGGCCTCGGTCCGTGGGCTGCTGATCGGGTCGGTCGCCATGAAGAAGGCGCCGAGCAGGAAGCCGCCGCCCAGCACGGGCGCCAGCGGGCCGTAAAAGCGCGGCACGCCCGCCCACGTGAGCACCGCGTTGAGCACCGCATAGGTGATAATTACCGACAGGATGATCGTGCGGCTGGCGGTCTTGGTCCAGAAGAGGTAGACCCCGCCGATGAGGATCAGCAGGGCGCTGGTGACGCCGGCGGTGCCGCTGATCCGCCCGAAGGCCAGGGACCGGATCAGGCTCGATCGCTTGATGCGAACCACCTCGTCCCGCTCAATCTGAAAGGGGATCGTCGTGGCCGCATCCGGCTCCGAGGTGGGGACGATCCGCCCGGCCTTGAGATGCGCCATCGGTGTGGCGCTGGTGATGGCATCGGGGCCGGACACGGTGGACCATCGGTCCAAGGCGCCCAGCGGGCCCTGGGCCGGCGGCGCCCACGTGCCCGTCAGGGCGACCGGAAAGCACACGTACACGAAGCATCGTCCCGCCAGGGCCGGATTGAAGATGTTCCGTCCGAACCCGCCGAACACCTCCTTCGAGAACACCACGGCAAACGCGATGCCCACGATCAGTACGTGCCAGGGGACGGTCGGCGGCATGACCAGCGTAAAGAGCAGGGCCGTCACGAAGACCGCCTCGGAGACGGGTTCCTTCCGCGTGCGGCAGAAGAGCCACTCGGCCAGGAAACCCACCGCGGCGGCCACGACGGCCATCGCCGCACAGCGCCAGCCGAAGTAATAGATGCTACCGAGCAGACACGGTACCAGGGCCCACAGTACCTTCCGCATCGCCGGCTGCCGCCGCAGCCATCTCCTTGTGCCCTTCCCGCTGGGCATCGTCCCTGTCCTCGTCCGTGCATTTCCGTACAACGCAGGCTGCAATCATAGCCCGCCCAAGGCGGATTGCAACGTGTCGCGCGGCTTTTTCACAGGGCCGGTGGGTCGCCGTCAGAGGACCGGTCCGGTCGGGTCAGTAGACCTCCGTGTACGAGGCGGCGTCGTACTGCATCACGATCTCGGAGACGAACCCCGCGGGAAGCTGGTCGATACCCGACCGGTTGAAGATCAGATCGGCATTGCCGCTCAGCAGCATGGGGGTGTCGGCGTAGTTGATGACCGATCCGCCGATGACGCCGCCGGCGTTGCCGAAGAACGTCACGCCGTTGGCGGCGATCGCGCCATTGAGCGTGTCGAAGTTGCCCCCGAACGATACGCCGAAGCCGGGCGCCATTACGAACGTGCCCGTCTCGGTGCGAAGATCGTAATAGGCCCCCGTATCGTGATCGTAGCAGACATACTGCTCGTCATCGGCGGGCAGGTCCGCCACGGAGGTGCTGCTCACGTTGCCCCGGAAGATAAGCTGGTTGGTCTGGCTGTCGTCATCGGGATCCCCTTCGGCGACGATGATGCCGGCGATGTCGCAGTTGCCGCTGAAGGTGACGACGTTGGGTTGTTCGATGTAGATGACGCCCTGGAGTGTCACGTCGGCGTTAAACGTGGGATTCGTCCCCGCAGGAATACGTATATTTGTATAGGTGTCCCCGGCCGTATCCGTCAGGTCATTCTGCACCCACTTCTCGAAGTAGGTGGGGTTGGGGTCGGGGAACTGCGTCTGGGGCACGCCGACGGTCACGTGGTTCTCCACCGCCGCATCGCCCGTTTCGCCGCCGATGGAGGCCTTGCCGCCTTGCAGGTCGACCTCGGCGTCAGGATTGACGATCTTCACGTCGCCGGCGATCTGGCTGTTGCCGATGATCGACAGGGCGGTCTCGTGGAGCAGGCTTTCGAGGTACACGTCCGCCTCGACGGCGATGTTGTAGCCCGTCAATTCGATATTGCCGGACAGCGACAGGGGGCCGCGGCTGGCCACGCCGAAGTCAAAGACCGAATCCTGTCGCACGCCGAACGTATAATTCACGGCGATGGTGCGTCGGATGTCGCCGCTTTGCCCGGTCATTTCAAGGTGGACGATATCGGGATCATCTTTATCAGCGTATACGTGTCCCCAGAACGATTCCCCCCGGGAAGGATCCAGCACAATGCCGCCCGTGGCCGCCGAACCGACCCAGAGCTCGCCGTAAAGGAGGGCCTGGTCAATCCCGCTGGAGGTCATGTCGACATACAGGCTATTGACGAGGTGGGAAAACCGCTGCGTGGGAGGAATCAGCCCGGACATGTGTTGGCGGCTCATCCAGTACTTCATGAAGTCCACGCCGGACTCGGCGGCGGACCTGGCGCGGGCGGCAACGGCCTGATTATTGGCCATTTGGACGTTTCGCGAGGACTGTGTCATCATGGCCAGGGAGAGTGTTCCGAAGACGGCCACAAAAACCAGCGCCAGAATCAGAGCGATTCCACGTCGACCATATTGTCTTGCGTACCGTTTCATTCTCTTGGTCCCCCCCATGCCGACGACAAACCTCCGCCACCATAGAATATAGGAAACAATGCAGCCATTGGCCAAACGGGTCGGAGAAATGCCACAAAAAGGGGGTGGCCCCCCCCTATAGGGTGCCGTTCAACGCGATTATCAGACGCCCGCAGATGTTTGGCGCCGACAGGCAGTTGACTGGATCCCCCGAACTATGTATATATAGGACCCAGTGATACGGCCGATTGGCAGAGATAACGGGGCGCGATGATGAATGGAACTGCACGGCATAGGCGGTGGCGGTGTTGGCTCGGACGGATGGCGTTGTTGTCGGTCGCTCTGGTGGCGGCGGGAGCGGTGGGGGAGGTGGTGGTCCGCCTCACGCCGCGGCTTCGGGTGAACATGCTGATGTCGCGGTCGGACACGGCGCTTGGAGAGGTGTACCGGCCCGGACAGCGGGCACGCTATTCCACGCCCGAGTATGACCACGTCGTCGTCATCAACAGCCATGGCCAGCACGATATCGAACATACCTGGGCCAAGCCGCCGGCGGTGTATCGCGTTCTGTTTCTGGGCGATTCGTACGTCGAGGCGATGCAGGTGCCGGCGGAGCAGATTTTCTACCGGCGTCTGGAGGAACGCCTGAACGAGGATGCCGGGGTCCAGGGGGTGCGGTACGAGACCATCGGTCTGGGGCGTTCGGGCTGGGGGCCGGCCCAGGAGCTGGTGGCTCTGGAGCAGATCGGGTGGCGGTATGAGCCGGACCTGGTGGTGCTGTGCTTTCTGCCGGACAACGACTTCGTGGACAGCTATCGACCCCTCAAGCCGTATCCCTCGATGCCGTATTTCGAACGGACAGCGGATGACCGGCTTGTGCCGATTCCCGCGAGCCCGGACCGGTTCAAGGATTCGTGGGTGTATGGCCTGTGCAAGCGTTCGCAGCTCGTGTGCCTGGTGCGGCAGAACGTGGACCTCCTGCAGCAGATGCGGGCCGATGCGCGCAGAGTCCCGTTACGGCACCAGGTGTTCATGGAGGACAAGCCCGCGGCTTGGCTCGAGGCGATTGAAACCACGCTGGCCTGCGTGCGCCGGATGGAGGCCATGTGCCGCGCGCGGGGTGTTGGGTTCTTGTGTGTGGCATTGACGTCCCCGGTGGCCCTGGGCCAGGTGGACCTGAATGCCCAGGTCCAGCGGTGTCCGGCCATGGGAGGGGTGGCGTTCGACCCGGCCTGGCCATACCATCTGCTGGAAGAACGCCTCGGCGGGGTGGTGCCTTATGTGTCCATGGTGCCGACGTTCGAACAACACATGGCCGCCACGGGCAAACCGCTGCATTTTGCCAAAGACGGTCACTGGACGGCCGAGGGCCACGCGGTGGCGGCCGCATTCCTGTACGATTTCCTGACCCGAGGGAAGCTCCTGCAATCGCCCGCCGGGACCCGCTGACGGTGGCCAGATCCCCCTGAGAGATCGGATCGGCCGGCTGGTCCAGCCCACATCTTCACGGCTCGACTCAGCATACGTGTCGATTCAAGACGCCGAGTCCCCATCTTGGTGGTCGAGCAAGGCCAGAACGATCCGGCGCAATTGCTCATGGCGGAGGTAGGCTTGGTTGTCGTCGGGTGACAGGTCCGCAGGGAGCATGACGAATGCGTGCGTTTCCTGGGGTCCGATTCCACCGTGCGATCCGCTTTCTATCGTGAAGCTGTAGTACGGCTTGCCCGGTCCTTGGTAGCCGCACAGGATCAGGTCGCCGGCGTCCGGATGCACGCAGGCCTGGACGAAGTCCGATACCATCTCCTCATAATAGGGCGCGGTGTGGTCGAACAACGGACCGGGGTCATCCGGCAAGACCCATTGATGCTCGGCCGTGTGCGCGATCACACGGTTCGGTGCATCGGGCTCAAAGACGATCGGCACCAGGTCCCGGTCCAGCAGGGTGCGGATGAGATCGGCCTTCCGCTTCCGCAGGGTCGTGTCGAGAAGATACACGTGTGCCATCGGCGACAGGGTGGCCGTTACTACCCGCGCTTCTTCGGGGGGGCGGCCCACGGCGAGACGAATCGCATTCAGGGGATTCCGCAGGCCGATGCGCTCCAGGAACGTGCTCTTGCCTCGCCGGGAAAGCCCCCGCGTGGCACACAGGTCCTCACACGCCTCGGACACCGCGGCTTGAATGGATCGGCCCATGGCCGTCTCGTAGGGAATCACGTTTTCCTGGCCGTGGTCCGAATAGATGCAGATGTGGTAGTCTCTGCGGCTTGAGGACCGTGCCCGTTTCCATATCCGCCGAATGGCGCCGTCCATACCGCGCAACGTCCAACGGGCGAATCGCGAATCCGCGCCGCGGCGATGAGACTGCTCGTGATACCCCATCAGGTTGGCGTGAATGATGGGCAGCCCACGTGCTGCGTCGATCTGCACGCCGATGACCGTCAGCTCCCGCAGCACGACGCACATCCCCACTCGGGAGGGGATCCACTTGAGCTCTCGGAGCAGGTCATGCCCCGCGATGATGCCGCGCAGACAATCCACTAGCGCCAGGACAATCTCCAAACCCAGATAGGCGGCCGCCCGAACCAAAGCCGATATCTGCATCAGCACCAGAAGCAGGTATCCTAAGGGCGGCGGTCTCCGCAGCATCTCTCCGAAGCCCAGGGCCGCGATGCAGAAATGGGGCTCTCTGGCGCCGCCCGTGAAGATATTCGAATAGGCGCTGCCTTCGTCCAGCAGGGCGCGGCCCTGCTCGGCAAGCCGCGCTTCGACGTGGTGCGCATCATCGGGATAGAACATCCAGCGGAGTGTGCCTTCTCGGCGATCGTAGAAAGTAAACGCCGGTACGGCTGCTCCGACGCCATAGAGGAGCCGCGCCTGAGCGGCAGGCGTATTGCAGGGCATCCCCGGATAAATCCTATGGAGACGATAATCCTGCTTGGTCAGGAGCTTTTTCAGGAAGGGCATGCGACCCGATCTCATCGCCTCCACCAGCCGGTCGTAGGACAGCGCATCCAGTTGAATAAGGATCACGCCGTGACGGTCGTCGTGCTTCTGGGAGGGCGATAATCCCAGCAGCCGGACCATCCATTCGGTCAACCGAACGGTATTCCAGAGGCGGCGCAGCGCCCGGATGATCGGGTTATTTTCGGCCCGCATCGGGTTCTCCGCTCACCGCCCGGCTGATGGAGCCGGCCAGATTGCTCAGCAAGTCCCACTCCGCTCTGATTCTATCCATGGCCGCGGTCCAGGGGTCTTCATCCCGTGATCCCGGTGTTTCGCCAAGGAGGCGCTGATAGAGGTCCAAAACCCGCTTGCAGCACCTTTCCATGCTGTACTCGTCGGCGGTCTGACGTGCTTGGCGACGCATAGACCGTCGGGCCGGCTCGTCAAGCCCGGCGAAACGCTCAAGGGCCTCCGAGAATGAGGCCGCCTCGTCCGTCTTCAGGAGCCACCCGTTCTCGTCGTTGCGGACGATCTCCCGCACGCCGGACCCGTCCAGGGCCACCACCGGCGTGGAGGCGGCCATCGCCTCGGCAATGACCATCCCCTGGGTTTCCGTCCTGGAGGCGAAGGCGAACAGGTCCATGGCATGATAGGCGTCTACGAGGTCCTGCCCTTCCAGGGCCCCGGTGCATCGCAGGCGATCCCGCACGTTGTGCTTGTCAAAGACGGCTTCGATCCTTGCCTGTTCCGGGCCGCGGCCGACGACCAAAAAGACGGCATTGTTATGGACTGCGCAGAATCGCACGACGGCTTGCGAAAGGAAGGCCAGATTCTTCTCCGGAGCCAGACGGCCCACGTAGCCCACCACAAAGGCCGAATCCGGAATGGCAAACCGTCGGCGGATGCGCTCGCCCGCGCCGTCCGCGTACCGGTCGATTTCCACGCCCGTGGGGATACTCTGAATCGGCGTCTCGACCCCCCGCTGTCGCAGGACGCGTTCGATACTTTTGCTGGGGGCGATGACCTGGTCACAAAGGTTCGCGTAGCCGACGGACAAGTCGATCACGAATTGTCGAAGGGCGGAAGCATGAACGGGGACGTAGTGCGTGTAATCCTCGTACATCGTGTGGTGGGTGAAGACCAACGGCACGTGAAACGCCGCCGCCACCCGCACCGCGCTGTTGCCCAGCAGGAACGGGTGATGAGAGTGCACCAGTTGCGGCCGGAACTGATGCAGACGAGACCGCAAAAAAACCGGGACGGGAACAACCACGGCGAAGTCCGAGCCGTTGAAATGCTGAACCGCCGGCAGACGCACCACATCCGGCTCGTGCTTGGGGGCCCCCTCGAACCGGGGGGCAACCACCAGCACGTCGTGACCCAGGGCCCGCATGTGTTGGGTGTACAGGGCGACCGATCGCGCGACACCACCCACGTGGGGCAGGTAGGTGTTGGTCATCATCACAATTCGCATGATGACATCCGCAACCCAGAGGTTCCACCGGTTCACAAACCGGCTTGGCGTTGTTACGTACTGCTTCATCGCCGGCCTTCGATCGGCCCGTAACAACACCGATCGTCGGCCCAGCACGCCGTGCTGCAGACCGGGCACTCGGGCAGCATACCGGAAGGGGCGATTCTCGTCAAAGGCCATTTCTGATCGCGGACCGTCAGAGGGGTGTGGCCCTATCTGCATGTGCGATGTTGGTATATCCTCTACGGTCAACCGGGGTGTGCCACCCCCAGAGCTTTGCGGACACTACGACTTGGCGGCAGGCCGATTCGGGGACCGCGAATCAGCCTGCCTATACAGAGAACAGGGCCCGGCCCCCGCAACGGGATGACCAGGCCCTTGCCGACCTGGCGTTGTGACGCGCAGTCGGTCGTTCCAGAGCAGACAGCTTACGGGCAAAGCAGACTATTACACGCGAGCCACTGGGCGGCGAATTTGGCCAGATCCTCCACGTCAATGATGCAGTCGGCGTTGAAGTCGCCGGCCATGGGTTCATAGTTGGGCATTGCCTGAGCGGCCAGACAGGGGGTTTCGCGGACGAAGATCGAGACGGTGTCGGTCGTGGTCAAATCGGTATCGTCGGCCGTCACCTGGACCTCGTAGTCGCCCGTTGCGGTCAGAGTGAGCCTCATGAGCGTGGGGTCTTTCGGGTTGACCTGCTCCAGGGTAATATCAGGCCCCGCGTCGATCTGCTCCCACGTCACCGTCAGCTCGCCCGTCGGCAGGCCGTCGTCCGTCACCGTTGCGTCGATCTGCACCGTGGCACTGGCCGGACCGGCTTAGGAGTTGAGCAGGACGTCCTTCAGCAGGTCCGCTTGCCAAGGCATCAGGTGCGCGACGTGGATCAAGTCACGGACGGACGTGGGGCGGGCGCGGGCGATGGTCTCGACCGTCGCCCGCGATACGAGCACATCGGGCGCGATCTGCAAGGCGTTGGCGATGCGGCGGCAGCGGGCCAGCAGGCGGTCGGTGCGCTTGCGAACGTCGGCCAGGTCGGGTGGCCTGGGCGTCAGTCGGCGGGGGGCGGGCCATTCATCGGGCCCCAAGGCATGGGCCTTGCGAAGGACATTCACAAGCCGGTTGCGACGCTGGGCGTTGAAGTGCCGAGGCATTTTCGGCCCCTGGTCCAGCGGCGCGGCGGGATGGTCGCACGCCCAAATCGCCAAGGCTCGCAGGGCGTCGTTACCCAGAATCTTGAAGGGAGGCAGATCGGCCTTGCGGGCCTCGGCTTCGCGCCAGTGCCAAAGCGCGTGGAGGTAGGCAAGCTGGTGGCATGACAGGTGGTTGGCGCCCTTGATGCGCCATCGCTGCGGGTCCTTCTCACGAGGCGGCAGACCAGTGGTTTGCACAAGTTGTTCGCACCATTGTCGGTGCCATTCAGTGCGTCCGAGTCGCTCAAGTTGCCCGGCCAGACCGTCGGCCAGGGGCTCCAGATAATGCGTATCCTGCGCCGCGTAGGCCAACTGGGCCCCGGACAGCGGCCGACGCGACCAGTCGGATTTCTGACCCTTCTTGGGCAGGCTCACTTCAAAGAACTGCTCGATCAGAGCGGTCAGGCTGAATCGCTCGATCCCCAGCAGCCGTGCCGCCAGCATCGTGTCAAACACCGGGAGTCTCGGCCGGAAACCAAACGAGGCGTTGAGCATCCGTAGGTCGTACCCCGCATCGTGCAGGATAACGGGCTTATCGGCGAGGAGGGCCAGCAGGTCCTGCAGATCAAGCCCGGCGAGGGGATCGATAATGAAATTGTCGCCGTCGGCGGTGAGCTGGATGAGGCAGGTCTTCTCGTAATAGTGGTGAAAACTGTCGGCCTCGATGTCAAGGGCGACGTGCTGAGCCCGGTGTAGCAGGGGCAGCGCCGCGTTCATCGCCGCGGGGTTGTCGATCAGATGATACGGTGGTGTCGACGATGCAGTCAATGCGGCGTGGGCCTTGTCAGATCATACTAAACGGACCCCGGACGCCCGGCGCGTCACGGCGGTTGACGCGATGATAGGCTCGCGCGACCCGAACGTCAACGGCGAGATCGTCCGACTCTTTCTCGGCATGAGGCGGGGTCTCCGGCGAGGCCGGTACCGTTCCTGCGGGGCTATCGGTCAGAGATCGCGCACACAGCCTACCCTTGGTGGGTCGGCCGTGTGGAAGGCCGCTTGACGTGATGCCCGGCGTAACCTACAGTAAGTGCATGGCTTGAAGCTGCGGAGGTAAGGACGCCGCGAGTCCGAGGGTGTCGTTTGCGAGACGGACTGTGCGGGGCAAGCGGACAAGGTGTCCGCAGGAGGGCCGGCGAGGTTTTCCTTCTCGCCGCCCTGCGATGGAGGATGGATTGGCGGATGGCCCGTAGATCACGAAAGAGTGCCCCCCGGAGGGGCCCGAAGCGGCCTGCGAAGCGCACTCGGCCGCGGGAGGATCGCTCTTCGGCCCTCGCGACCCCCCGGACCCGACTGTGGGCCTATCGTCTCATTGCCTCCACGGCACTGCCGTTGCTGGTGGTTCTTCTGTTGTTGGGGATCGCCGAGGGGGTATTGCGCCTGAGTGGTTACGGGTACGACGCATCCGCCACCATTGAATATGACTATGGGGGCCAGCGGTGCATTGCGGACAACGTGTCCTTCTCGCACCGGTTTTTCCCGCCGCAGATGGCGCGGGAGTTTGAGACGTTTCGTTTCACGGCCGCGAAGCCTGCCCGCACGTGTCGAATCTTCGTACTGGGGGCCTCGGCGGCCCAGGGGGTTCCCGACGGGGCGTACAGTTTTGCCCGCGTTCTGGACGTTCTGCTGCATGAGGCGTATCCGGAGGTCCGATTTGAGGTCATCAACGCGGGCATGACGGCGATCAATTCGCATGCCGTTCTGCCGATCGCGCGGGACCTGGCGCCGCGTGAGCCGGACGTTTTTGTGGTGTATCTGGGGAACAACGAGGTGGTCGGACCGTACGGCGCCGGCACGGGCCTGGTGCCGATCCGTCCGTGGCTGTGGGTGATTCGGGCGGGCCTGGCCCTGCGGACGCTGCGGGTGGGGCAGTGGGTGGCGGAGCGCGCAGCGCCCGATACGGAGGAATGGCTGCGCGGCTGGGGGGGCATGCAGATGCATCTGGACCATCAGGTGCGGGCCACGGACGAGGCGTTGCAGCGCGTCTATCGTTACTTCCGGCAGAACCTCCACGATATTTGCCGCGCGGGGCTCGACGGCGGCGCGGACGTGCTGCTATGCACGGTGGCGACGAACCTGAGGGACTGCGCGCCCTTCGCGTCCCTGCATCGATCCGATTGGACCGACGGTGAGCGGGAGCAATGGGAGACGCTTTATGAGAAGGCGATAGAGGCGGATGAGCAGGGGCACGTGGACGAGGCCGTGGGGCTTTATGAGCAGGCCCGGGCGATTGACGATCAGTATGCCGAGATGCACTTCCGGGTGGCCCGTTGCCTGGAGCGGCAGGAACAATGGGCGGCGGCCCGCACGGCCTACCTGGCGGCCCGGCAGTACGACACGCTACGTTTTCGAGCGGATGGCCCCGTGAATGATGCCATTCGCAAGGTGGCCGGCGAGTTTGAGGGTCGGGGGGTTGAACTTGTCGATGTCGAGAAGGCGTTTGTTGACCTGAGCCCAAACGGTCTGCCGGGCGAACCGTGGTTTTACGAGCACGTGCACTTTACGTTCAAGGGCAACTACCAAGTCGCGCGCCTTTTATTGGAGCGATTGCGGCCCATCCTGGCCGAACGGTTCGGGGTCGCGGATGAGGGACGGTCGGCGGCGCCGATGGCCGAGTGCGCCCGGCAACTGGCCTATACGGACCTGGATCGCTATCGGCTGTGGAAGATGGTGCGTGAAGATTTCTACAGCAAGCCCCCGTTCACCAACCAATTCACCAACGCCGCCCAGCGGGCTCGGCTGGAGGCCCTCGTGGCCGAGCTTCAGGGCTTTGCGGCGGAGCCCCATCTTTCGCAGGCCGTGGCACAGTACCGCCAGGCCATGACGCTACGCCCCCAGGACTGGTATCTCCACTGGAAGCTGGGGATCCTGCTGAACGATGAGGTGAAGGATTTCGCCGCCGCCGCGGAGGAGTTCGCCAAGGTGCAGGAGACGATGCCGCATTTCCACCGGGGCTATCTGGCGATGGGCCAAGTTCTGCTGGTCGACCGGCCTCAGGAGGCCCTGGCTCACCTTCATAAGGCGGCGCAGCTCCGGCCCGGTCGCCCGGAGGCCCATTTCTATCTGGGCGAGACCTACCGAAAGTTGCAGCAGGCGGACCAGGCCGTCGTCAGTTACCAGACCGCCCTGGAATGTCAGCCCGACTATATCCAGGTCTGCAACCCGCTGGGCGAGATGCTTTATGCCCAGGGGCGATACGAGGAGGCGATTGACGTGTGTCGTCACGGGCTTCGCTTCCAGCCGGACAACGCGATCCTCCACTGCAATCTCGGCCTGCTGCTGGCGACGACGGGCCGCATGGAGGAAGCCCGCCGTGCGTTCGAGGAAGCTCTGCGATTGGATCCGAAATCCCCGCGGATCCGCAGTGTGATCCGCCGATTTCAGGGGCCCTCCCCTTGACGGCGATGAAGCCGGTCAGCGAGACGTGTCCGCCGGGGGCGGCATGAATACCTCGTCCCGCACGGTTGGCGTCTCGTGCAGAGGTGGGATCACGATACCGACCGCCTGTCCAAGACCACGGGCTTGCTTATCGTGGCCGGCCGGTGTGGCACAGTCGCCGGTACAGGCATCGACAAGAGGGCTATTTGGTTCGGTGCGACAAGGCCGACCAGAGGGCGTGGAGCAGGCCGGTGATGGTCTTGGGGCGTGGGACAAACTCGGCCGCGGCGCTGTGGATTTCGGCGCCCGTTTGCACGCGGATGGAGGCGGATTTGGGGATGGTCAGGATCTGGGAGGGGTAGACGCTGCGGTGGCCGGTCATGAGGAAGCTGATGACACAGGCGATGGCGGCGTAGGGGGCGATGGAGGCGCCGAACAACTCGGCGGCCATGATACTCGTGGCGATCGGCGTGTTGGCGGCGCCGGACAGAAGGCTCACCAGCCCGATGGCGGCGAACAGGGATCGGTCAAGGCCGAAGAGATCGGCGAACAACACACCGGCGGTCGCGCCGACGAAAAAGATCGGGGTCACGATGCCGCCGCTGCCGCCAAAGCTAAGCGTGATGGCGGTAAAAACACATTTGAGCAGGAACGCGTACGGCACCACGTCCTGTCCGCGAAGGCAGCCCTCGATGGTCTTGAGGCCGAGACCGAGGTAGTCGGAGGAAAACAGCACGGCCAGGACGATCAGGACACCCCCCCCGATGAGCGGCTTGATCCATTCGGGCGCGGGCAGCTTGACGGCGACAAAGTGGCCTGCCTTGAGCGCCTCGATCAGGATCAGTGCGCACAGGCCGAAGAATAACCCCGCCAGGACAAGCATCGGCAACATCGCACCGTTCTGAAAGAGATCGGCGGTGAGCGGCGTGATCAGGTAGGAGATGCCCAGCGCTGCGGCCACGTGGTAGGCGACAATACTGGAGACGAACGACGGCAGGAGCATGTCGTATTGCATCGCGCCGACAAACAGAACCTCCAGACCGAAGATGGCCCCGCCGATGGGCGTGCCGAAAACGGAGGCGAAGCCGGCGCTGATTCCGCAGATCACCAGTTTTTTACGATCTCCGTTGCCCAGTCGCAGCAGGCTTGCGAACAGCGAGGACAAGGCCGCTCCGATCTGAGCGCAGGGACCTTCCTTGCCGGCCGAACCGCCCAAGGCCAGGGTCATGATCGTGGCCACGAGTTTGATCGGGGCTACGAGGACCGGGATCCTCCCGGCCGTCTTGTGAATCGCCTCGATGACCTTTTCGGTGCCGTGGCCTCGAGCCTCCGGGGCGACGTAGCGCGTCAGCAGGGCGCTGCCCAGCAGGGCCAGAGGCAGCAGCAGAAAGGAGTGTGGGAAACGGGCGGTAAAGGCGATCGACATGGACAGCAGGTGCAGGAACAGGGCCGTCGAGGCCCCGACCACGGCCCCGCAACACGCCGCGAGGATCACCCATTTGGTGATGCTGAAGAAGAGCACGGATTCTTCGGTGATAATCCTCTTCATGCTCAAACTCCCCGATCGCGTGGGTTCGCCGTTTACGGGGCCTGGGGTCATTGGCTCGCGCCGTCACACGTGCGGGACAACCCTACCGGGTCGGGGGGACACTTGCAAGAGGCCGGCTGGATTTCCCGGCACTCCCGCGAGCAATGAGCCGCCGCGATCGGCCCTGGAATGAGGTCGTTCGTATCCGAGATTGACCCACGATCCTCGGCCCGGTATCATCCCGCCCGTCGGTGAGGGGCAGGGCGCCTTCTGCCCGGCCGACGCGTGCGGTCCCGATCAGTCGCGCGGCCTGCCGGCCGGGCCCGCTCTGGACAATGACCTGGTTTGAGTGTGTGATGCCGGAATACCTGCCGTTGATCCTGCTGGGGTTCGTCATCGGCACGTTGGGGACGCTGATCGGCGCCGGCGGGGGGTTCATCCTGATGCCGATCCTGCTGCTGTCCTATCCGCAGCGCTCCGCGGAGGAGCTGACGGCCATCTCGCTGGCGGTCGTGTTCTTCAACGCGGCATCGGGGTCGATTTCATACGCGCGAATGAAGCGGATCGACTACCGTTCCGGCTTGCTGTTCTTGACGGCCGGGATTCCCGGCGCCGTCATGGGCGCCATGACCGTCGCGTATGTCCCGCGGCAGGCGTTCAATACGGTGTTTGGTCTTGTCCTCCTTGCGGCCAGCCTGTTCATTCTTTTCCGGTCGCCCCGACCACCGGACTCCTCCGCGCGGCTGGGCGCCCGGTTCAAACGCGTTTTGACCGACGCCGCCGGCCGCGACCATGCGTTTGCTTACAACCTACCCTTGGGCATGAGCCTGAGCTTCCTGGTCGGCTTTGCATCGAGCCTGCTGGGCATCGGCGGCGGGATTATTCACGTTCCGGCCATGGTGCATCTGTTGGATTTTCCCGTGCACATCGCGACCGCAACGTCTCACTTCGTCCTGGCGGGGATGGCCCTGGCCGGGACCCTCGTGCACGGCGCGACCGGATCACTCCGCGAGGGGCTGGGCCCATTGCTCGGCTTGGCGGTCGGTGCCGGCATCGGCGCCCAAATTGGGGCCCGACTGTCCCCTCGTATTCACGGGCGATGGATCATGCGGGCCTTGGCCGGCGCGCTGGCGCTGGTGGGCATTCGCATCCTCCTGGCGGCCGTGTGGTCGTAGTCGCTCCGGGGGCCGATGCCACGATCATGGCAGGCAGGCGATGTCCATGTCGCGGGCGGCCTTGGTCTCGTCCAGGCGTCCGATGGGCGTCGTCTTCGGGCAGGAGGTCACGGAGTCCGGGTCTGTTTCAGCGCGATGGGCGATGTCGATCATGGCGTCGATGAACGCATCGAGCGTTTCCTGGCTCTCGGTTTCGGTCGGCTCGATCATCAGGGCCTCCTTGATGATCGTGGGGAAATACATCGTCGGTGGGTGGAAGCCGGCGTCGATAATCGCCTTGGCGATGTCCAGGGCGTGCACACCCCGCTTGGCCTGGCGCGAGGCGCTGATGACGCATTCATGTTTGCAGACCTGCGGGTGGGGCACCTCGTAATGGTCGCGGAGTCGGGCCTGCACGTAGTTGGCGTTGAGGACGGCGTTTTCGGCGACGCGTTCGAGTCCCTTGGCGCCCAACATGCGGATATAGATATAGGCCCGGAGGATCACGCCGAAATTGCCGTAGAAGGGCGCGACGTAGCCGATGGATTTGGGTCGGTGGTACTCCAGGGCGTAGGTGCCGTCCTCCCGCTTGACGACGACGGATACGGGGAGGTATTCGACGAGCCTGTCGACGACCCCCACGGGACCGGCGCCGGGACCGCCCCCGCCGTGCGGCGTGGCGAAGGTTTTGTGCAGGTTGACGTGGACAATGTCGAAGCCCAGGTCGCCCGGCCGGACCTTGCCGACAATGGCGTTCAGATTGGCTCCATCGTAATAGGCCAGTCCATCCACGCTGTGGATCATGTCGCAGATTTCCCGCACGTGCGGATTGAACAGCCCCAGGGTGTTCGGACAGGTGAGCATGACGCCGGCGACCTGGTCGTCGAGGGCCTTGGCCAGTTTCTTCAGATCCATCAGACCCTCGGCGTCGCTGGGAACGGCCTTGACGGTGTAGCCGGCGATCGCCGCGCTGGCGGGATTGGTCCCGTGGGCGCTGTCGGGCACGAGCACGGTCGTCTTTTGGTTGCCGCGGTCGCGGTGGTAGGCGGCCATCATCATGATGCCCGTCAACTCGCCGTGGGCCCCGGCCATGGGTTGTAGCGTGAAGGCCGCCATGCCACAGATCTCGCGCAGGAGCAGATCCGTTTCGTGCAGCACCTGCAACGCCCCTTGCGTGAGACTGCCGCCCATCCGCAGTTGCGGCAACAGCGGATGCAGGTGCGCAAAGCCGGGGTAGCCCGCGATGCGCTCGGTCACCTTGGGGTTGTACTTCATCGTGCATGAGCCGAGCGGATAGAAGTGTGTGTCAACGCCGAAATTGCGGCGGCTCAGTGCGGTAAAGTGCCGCACGACGTCCAGTTCGCTCAATTCGGGCAGCTCGGCGGGCTTGTCGCGCAACAGGCCGGCCTTGAGATTGATGCTGGTGGGCACCTCGGCCTGGGCGATGGTCAGGCCCCGCCGACCGGGAACGCTCTTTTCAAAAATCAGGTTCAAGGCACTTCCTTTCGACTTGGACTTTCCGAGAAAACGATGAATTCTCGGCGTGCGTCATACAATAACGGCGTCATGTCCGACGCGCGACTTCCATGCTGTGACGGAACCCCTTCTCCACCGCCCTGGAAGGGCGGAAGTCTTTTAGCCGGTGGCGTGAGCCACCGGTGGTCGGGGTCACGACTTCTCGTTGACAGCTCCGAAGGAGCGGCAGTGTCCTTTCACATTACGGGCAAGTCCGTTCGAACGACACATCATGTTTGCGGAGGAAGCGTTCGAGTTCTTCCTCGAAAGACATCGTGCGATGGTGCGCCTCTTGGCCTTGTATGTACTGCAAGACGTCCTTCAGGCCGGAATATGAGACGGTAAACGCAGCGTAACCGTCTTGCCACGAGAACGGTGTCTGAAACGTCTCGTGGAACCACTTGGAGCTGTTTGTTTTGATCAAACGAACGAAATCCGAGACACTCATGTCTGGTGGCAGAGACACCAGTAGATGCACATGGTCATGGGGACCGTTGCAGGTGTGCAGATCGGCCTTGACGTTGCGTATGATTCCTGTCAGATAGCAGCGCATACGCTGCATCTGGTCTTCTGTAGGCGGAGCATGGCGGTGCTTGGTGGCAAAAACAATATGGTAGAACAGGCGTGTGTAGGACATTCTTGTCAGCCCCTTTCTTTCGCCCCTTCGGGGCTCAGGGGTACAAACGGGGCGACGAGATTCCGGGGGCTTACGCCCCCGGCTACCGGACTATCGGCCCTGCGGGCCTCGATCCGACGGGTTTGAGCTTTGATGATGCAGCAGGTCACAAGACGTCCTCCAGGGCGGCCGCGAGCATGTCGATTTCCTGCTTGGTGCGCTTCTCGGTGACGGCGATCAGGATCGACTGGTCCATGCCCCGATAGTATCGGCTCAGGGGAAAGCCCGCCGCGAAGCCCTTTTCAATGAGACGGCCGATCACGTCGGCGGCGTCGCAGGGCAAATCCAGCACCATTTCGTTGAACACCCACTTGGCGTGAAAACGCGGACGCACGCCGGGGATGTCGGTCAGCTTCCGGTAGGCATAGCTGGCCTTGTCGGCGCAGAGCTGCGCCACCTCGCGCAGGCCCTCCTTGCCCAACAGCGACAGATAGACCAACGCCGTCAACGCGCACAGCGCCTCGTTGGAGCAGATGTTGGAGGTGGCGCGGTCGCGGCGGATATGCTGCTCGCGGGCCTGTAACGTCAGCACAAAGCCCGGGCGGCCTTCGGCGTCGATCGTGCGGCCGACGATCCGACCGGGCATCTGCCGCACGTGTTCCTTTCGCGTGGCCAGAAACCCCAGATACGGGCCGCCGAAGGACATCGGCAGGCCCAGTGATTGGCCTTCGCCGGTGACGATGTCGGCCCCCATGGCCCCGGGTGTCTTGAGGATGCCCAGGCTGATGGGGTAGACCGAACAGATCAGCAGGGCGCCCTTGTCGTGGGCGGCCTCGGCCAGGTCGGTGTAATCGTCGATACACCCGAAAAAGTTGGGGTTCTGTACGAGCACCGCCGCCGTGTCGTCGTCCAGCTCGTCGAGCAGGGCCCGGCGATTGGCCAGGCCGTCGGCGTTGGCCGTCTCCACAAGCTGGATGTTGAGGTTCCGCGTATACGACTGGATCATCACGCGGTAGATGGGATTGACGGAGTCGTCGATCAGAATCTTGTGCCGTCGCGTGCGACGCAGGGCCATCATCATCGCCTCATACAGGGCGGTGCCCCCGTCGTACAGCGAGGCATTCGCGGCCTCCATCTCGGTGAGGCGGCAGATCATGGATTGGTATTCATAGATGGCCTGCAGGGTACCCTGGCTGACCTCCGGCTGGTAGGGCGTGTAGGCGGTGTAGAACTCCCCACGGCCGGTCAGCGCATAGACGGCGGCGGGAATGAAGTGGTCGTAAAAGCCGCCGCCCAGAAACAGCGTCAGCTCAACGTGGTTCTTGGCGGCCAATTCGGCCAGCCGACCGCGGACCTGCTGCTCACTGAGCGGTTCCGGGAGGTTCAACGGGCCGCACCGAAGCGCGGGCGGGACATCGGCAAAGAGGTCCTCGGCGCTCAACCCGATGGCCTCCAGCATAGCCCGCCGCTGGGCGTCGGTGTTGGCTATATACGGCATGGCGCATCCCTATGAAAGACCGCCGCGGGAGGTCGCCGCTCAGTAATCCTCGTCTTCGTCAAAGTCCTCATCCTCATCTTCGTCTTCGTCATCCTCGTCATACTCCATCTCATCGTCGTCGAAGTCCTCGTCCTCTTCTTCTTCGTCTTCGTCTTCTTCCTCGTCCTCGGACTGGCAAAAACGATCGTACTCTTCGGGCCCCATCAAACCCTCAAGTTCACTTTCATCGGCGGGCTCAATCTTGATGAGCCAGCCGTCGCCATAGGGATCCGCCGAGATCCGGTCCAGGTTCTCGATCAGGTTGGTGTTGACGTCGACGACCGTTCCACTGACGGGTGCGTAGACGTCTGAGGCAGCCTTGACCGACTCCACCACGCCGAACGTGGCCGCCTGCGCCAGCTCATCGCCCGGATCGGGCAGCTCCAGGTAGACGACCTCTCCCAGTTGCTCCAGGGCATAGGCACTGAGCCCGACGGTGACCAGTCCGTCCTCCAGACGCGCCCATTCGTGTGTTTCCGTGAACCGCAGGTCTTGTTCACCCATGATTCGCTCTCCTGTTCCAAGGCCGGCCGCGCCGGCGTTGGTTGGTTCATTCGTCCGGCAGCACCGCGTAGCTGACCGGTCCGTTTCGGTTTTCCAAATTGCGCCGTACGATCATGGCCTCGATAGGGCGGTTGCGCACCCGCACGTGCACCCGTTCATCCGGGCCCATCCGACTGTCGATCAGAGCCAGGGCCACGGCCCGCAGGCCATGTGTATCCTCCAGCACAACCTGCTCATGATCCCGTCGGCAATGCCAGTACGGCACCATGGTGCCGCTGGTGACGTGTCCGACGACGCACTCATCGTGAACAATGACGTCGCCGGCGCGGGCGACTCCACGATCCAGCAGCGTCAGCGGGCGTATCCGCCGGGGCAACACCTCCAGACCGCTCATATCGCCGCGACGGAACCCTTCAAGGGCTTGCATCTGTCGGGCCAACGCCGTCCGGCCCACGAAGCTCCCCCTGGACTCGTCCAGGCTCACGCCGAACCGCGCCGCCGGACAGGCCAGAATGGGGATCGGCCGACCTTCCGGGTCGGTTCCGAATTCGTGCCCGTACAGAGGCAGACCGGCCTCCAGGCGAAGCGTGTCCCGCGCCCCAAGGCCCACAGGCTCGGCCCCGCGCGACACCAGGGCGTCCCAGATACCTTCTCCCACGTCGGCCGGCAAGAACAATTCAAAACACACCGGCTCACCCGTGTAGCCCGTTCGAGCGACCCGCACCTCGGCGTCGCACAGGCGGGCGCGGCTCAGGTGATTGCGTCCCGGTTCGGGCAGGGCACCGTCCTCGACCAGGCCGTTCAGGATGGCCTCCGAGGCCGGACCCTGCACGGCGAGCATGGCGTACCGGGGGGTCAGGTCTTCCATGACCACGTCGGCGAAACCGTCGGCGTGCTCTTCGAGATGAGCCCAATCCTTGTCCTTGTTGGCGGCGTTGACCACCAGCAGATACTCGTGGTCCACGAAGCGGTAGAGGTAGGCGTCGTCGATGGCCCCGCCGGCCTGGTCGGCCAGAATCGTATATTGGCTGCACCCGAGCGGCAGGGCGGCCACGTCGTTGGTCAGCACGCGCCGAAGAAACGGCAGGGCCCCGGCCCCGCGAATGCCGAATCGCCCCATGTGAGACACGTCGAACAGGCCGCAGGCCTTGCGCGTGCCCAGGTGCTCGGCGAGGATTCCGGCCGGATACTGGATGGGCATGGACCAGCCGGCGAAATCCACCATTCGTGCCTGGGCCGCTCGATGGTTCGCGTAAAAGGGCGTTCTCTTCCCATCCATAGGTTCACCGTCTCCGGCAGGGTAAACAGTTTGCGATTGCGTGTAGCGGGGCGCATTCTATGGCGATGGCCGCAGGCCGTCAACCGGCAGACGGAAAGAACCGGCCAGCGCAAAAAGAAGACCCCGCAGATGGGCCTGCGGGGTCGGGTTTTTCGATCCTGGGGCCGGTATCAGGGCCGGCTCAGGTCGCCTCGGCTAGGCCGACTTATTGAATCGCGCCGCCCGCGAATGGCGGATGGCCCGCTCGAGCCCCGGCCAGACGTACCGCTGGAAAACGGCCTCCCAGCTCATGTGTCGGGCCAGGTCGTAACCGCCGCGGAGCATGGCCGCCGCCTCATCGTCGTTCTGCGGCAGACGGGCGCACAATTCCAGAGCCACTTTCTCGCTGATGCGGTGTTCGATGCGGTCGCGGGCACCGCGGTCCAACTGCTTGAAGTCTTCGATATCCCACGCGTCCAGTTCATCGGCCCGCGTGTAATCCGCGAAAATGACGTTTCGCACGGGCTTGCCGTCGGCAACGTCGCGCACGAAACCGGCACAGCCGCAGACATCGGTGACGATGCACAGGCCGCCGAAGGCGAGCACCTCGAGCTGGGCGATCCCGAACGGTTCGTAGATGCTCTGCCCGAATTCGGCGTCCGAGCCCTTGCGGATGTCCATGAACTCCACGTCTTCGGGCACGCGCCAGCCGCAGCACAGCCGGTCGAAACCGAACTGGTTGATATAGATCACCTTGACGTGGCTGCTCTTGGCGTTGAACTCCTGAACGCCGGTGTAAAAGGCCGCCTCCCCGCCGGACAGATCGGGCAGGCCCTCGCGGTGGGCGACGGGCCAGTTGTACCCCGCTTCCATGCCGTAGATGTCGCGCTCGCGGCGCTTGCCGATTTCGGTGCTCAGGACGAACAGCACCGCGGTTTTGTCCTGTGTGCGAAACTCCTGATCGACGTGCTCCAGCACGCGCAGGTCCCGCCACAGCCCCTTGCTGGGCACCATCCGCGTCACGTGCGTGAAGATGAAGTCGGGCCGCCAGCCCAACAGGTTTTGCGCGTATTGCTGGAGGCGCTCCTTGGACTGGTGCTTCTCAGCGAGCGTGATCTCCCAGGCGGGAATGCCGTTGTACGTCAGGCTGATATCGGCGATGCGGAACTCCGGCGCCAGGAATCGCAGCTCGTCGACCACACAGTCGCCGACGGCCAGGATGTTGTCGCAATGCCGAGCGGCGTCGACCAGGGCGTATTTAAAGTTGAAGCTCTGGTCGCCGAAGACCTCGTTGACGTACAGATCGTTCTCCAGGGCCCGCTTGAGCACGTTGTAGAACATCGTGTCGTGGCCGGGATGCGTTTCCACGATGTGACGCATCGGCGCGACCTCGTGGGCGTAGAAGACCGTGCGGAAGTCGTACGGATCGAGCATCGCGGCCAGGGCGGTGGGCATGCCCATGAACTCGTGAGCGACGATGATCGTTGCATCCCCGCGGTCGGCGGCGCCGATCGCCTTGAGCGCGGCGATCGCCACCGGCCCGATGCGCACGTATTGCTCGTACTCCCACAGGTGCTCGTACAGATTGGATCGAATGCCGAACTCGTTGAACAGCCGCGCCTTGAACTCGTTGATCGGCGCCGGGTCCATCCGCGTGATGTCGATCAGAAGCACCTCGGGGGAGCTCTTCACGCCCGTGCCCGGATTCTGGAACGTGCGCCGTCCGTAGACAATGCCCACGTTGAAGGCATCCTCGATCGGACGGAACGTACGCGCGTAATTTGGAGGGATGCGTCCGTCCGGCGATGAATACAACACCTCCCCATCCGGTCCGAGGCGCGTGGCCACGTCGCCCTCGGTGCTGAACAGCGGGCTGACCAGAATCGTGCGGCCAATCCGCTGTGCGTAACTCGGGGTGGTCAGAAGGCCTTCCAGGACGGCCCCGATCCCCCCGATTTTTCCAATGGCCTCGTGTGTAACGTGTACCGCCGTCGTCTTGCTGCTCATACACACGCCCTCGTTCTCGCCGCTATTTCTACGTTGCAAAAAGACCGTGGTTTTCGGCTCCATGCCGTATAAACCATACGAAACCTCAGGTCCCGAGCAACCACGCTCCGGGTGCCCAGATTATCTTCCGGCAAGGGCCGAGAAATCGCGCCGCCCTGTGCTGGCGGGACCTGCATTCTCGGACGTGCGATGCAAAATCATCATGAAAAATTTCAGGTCGGGTGAATGCACAGAGACGTCGTCCTGGGAATTGCGGGCGTTGGTGCGCGTCAGGCCGGTTCGCCGTCCTCCTGGCGACGGGACATCGCCACAAAGGCCGCTGGAAGATAATCGACCAGGTCGGTGGCGATCAGACTCATCTGGCCCAGACGCACGGCGGCCAGGTCGCCGGCCAGTCCATGAACGTACACGCCCAGGACCGCGGCGTCGAAGGTCGCCAGCCCCTGGCCACGCAGGGCGGCGATCACACCCGTCAGCACGTCCCCCGCGCCGGCGGTGGCCATGCCGGGATTGCCCGTCGTGTTCACGTAGACGCGGACGCCGTCGGTCACGACGGTGCCGGCCCCCTTGAGGACGACCGTGCATGCACCACACCGAGCCAAAAGCGCCGCCTGCTCGATGCGGTCTTCCGGCAGGGCGTCGCGGAGCGTGGCCTGCCAGAGACGCCGCATCTCACCCGGATGGGGTGTGAGGACCATAGAGGCGGTCGCCACGGTATTCCAATCGCGGATGTGGCACAGGGCGTTCAGTCCATCGGCGTCGAGGACGAGCGGCTTGCCTTCCTGGGTGAGGAGGAGTCGCAACACGTCGCACACGCCCCGGCTCACGCCCAGCCCCGGTCCGCACGCGACCACGTCGTGCGATTGCACGGCGTCCAACACGCGATCCATCGCGGCGCTGCTGATCCGGCCCTCCTCATCGGGCAACGGCAGGGTGGTGTAGCATGGGTCGAGCGAGGCCACAATGGGCTGAACGGTCTGAGGCGTGGCCACCCGGACGAGTCCCGCGCCGCTGCGCAGGGCCGCGCGGCCTACAATGGCCGCCGCGCCCGTCATGCCGCGGGAGCCGGCGATCACGAGGACCTTGCCAAACGTGCCCTTGTGGCCGTCGGCCGGTCGCCGTAGCAGATGAGGTATATGTACGATACGCTCCATGGGCGACTCATTCCGGTTGTGCCTTGCGGTTAATCAGCGCCGCCGCGTAGGCCGCGCCGAAGCCGTTGTCGATATTCACCACGGTCACGCCCGATGCGCAACTGTTGAGCATGGTGAGCAAGGCCGCCAGGCCCTGAAAGCTCGCGCCGTAGCCCACGCTGGTCGGCACGGCGATCACCGGACAATCGACCAGTCCCCCGACGACGCTGGCCAGGGCCCCCTCCATCCCCGCGACGACGATGATGACCGACGCCCCGTGAAGCACCGGCAGGCTGCCCAGGAGTCGATGCAGGCCCGCGACGCCGACGTCCGCCAGCAGTTCGGTCCGCTGGCCCAGGATCTCGCAGGTTACCTTCGCCTCCATGGCGACGGGCAGATCGGCGGTGCCGGCGGTGACGATGGTAACCGGCGGCCCCGTCGGCTCGACCGGCTTCTGCATGAGCGTCACCGACCGGGCGAGCTTGTGGTAGCACAGGCTGTCGTACCGCCCCGCGGCGGCCAAGGCGTCGTACACCTCCTGATCGGCGCGACTGGCCAGGACGTTGTTGCCCGTCCCGGCGAGCCGCTCGAAGATGCCCACGATCTGCTCGACCGTCTTGCCCGGGCAGTAGATGACCTCCGGAAAGCCGCAGCGGATCTGGCGGTGGTGGTCCACCCGCGCAAAACCCAGGTCCTCAAACGGCAAATGCCGCAGCCGCTGGACGGCCTCCTCGATGGATAGGCTGCCGTCCTTGACGTGCTGCAAGAGTTCGCTGAGTCGGTCGGCGTTCATCGGTTCAGTGTCTAATCCTTATGATACAGTCGCCCATCAACACCGCCAAGTCAACCGGAGTGCCGGCGGCCACCAACGGCCTTGGCCCGATCGCCCATTCATGGGCTATCTCCGCGATGGAAAACGCATCGGCTCAGGTCCCTTTGTCCTGCATCTCGGCCAGTGTACCACAATTCCGGGCGACCTTGGCGATGGCGTCGAAGATTTGGTCCATCTCCCGCCGCGTCCCCAGGAAGGGAATCTTGCTGTCGAACGACAGCCTTTCGATGGTGCTGGGAATGCGACCGTCCATGACGGGCAAGTTCTCCAGCGACCGGCGATAGGCCTCCAGCCTCGCGGGCGAGTAGGATCGGCGGAAGGCCTTGGAGTTGAGGTGCTCTGCGAGCATGCCCTCGCGGTGGCAGCCGCGGCCCCACCGGCGCGGCCCGCCCGATACGAACGAAATCCCCTCGGCCCGAAGCGCCCGGGCAAAGAGCGACGCCGGGACACCCTCGAAATGCTCCGGGTCGTAGTCCAGGTCGAACTCGACGTAGGTGATGCGGGTGTTCGGCGTATACCGTTTCCGCGGCGACAGGCCGGGGATCTCGGTCAGCCGCTGTTCCAGGTATCGTCCGTTGGTCTGGCGGGTCCGGTCCTGCGTGATAAACCGCTTGAACTGCTGGCCCAGGACCGCCGCCTGGAACTCGGTCATGCGGTGGTTCGAGCCGGGGAAGGGGTAGCCCCCCAGTGTCCCGGCCGGGTCCCGTCCGTTGTTCACAAAGGCCGCACAGCGCCGCATGAACTCGGGATCGTCGCCCAGAATCGCCCCGCCCTCGCCGCAGACCAGCGACTTCCATTCCTGGAAGCTGATGCACCCGCCGGTGCCGAACGTGCCGACCTTCTTGCCGTTCACCTCCGCGAAAACGCTCTGGCAGGCGTCCTCGACGACGGGGATGCCGTGCTTCTTGCCGATGGCCATGATCTTCTCGATGTCCACGGGATAGCCGGCCAGGTGCACGGGCAGGATCACCTTGGTGTGCTCGCTGATGGCCGCCTCGATCAGGTCCGCGTCGAGGGAGCCCGTGTCCGGGTCGATATCGACGAACACCGGCAGGGCGTGGGCGTTGGTGATCACGTTGATCGTCGCGATGAAGGTCCGCGGCGTGGTGATGACCTCGTCGCCGGGCCCGACGCCCAACACGTGCAGACACGCCGAAAGGGCGGTCGTGCCCCCGTTGCTCAGCACACACTGGCCCGCGCCCATCGCCTGGGCGAAGGCCGTCTGATAGTCGTAGACCTCGTGGCCCCGTAGGCAGCACCAGTTGCGGCTGCGCAGGGCGCCCAGGAGGGCCTGCTCCTCGTTCTCATCGAAGATCGGCCAGACCTGCGAGAAGGGCTCCGTCCGTACCGGTGTGCCGCCCAGCATCGCCAGCTTGTCCGCCCCCGAAGCCGCGGCGCCGTGCAGCGAGCCGCCCAGCGCCACAACCCCCGCCGCCGAAGCTGCCCCCATCCGCATAAACCGCCGTCGATCCATCCGCGCATCCATAGTCCACCTCCCGTTCAACAAGGCACGTCAGGCTTAAACAAAACTACAGCCGCCACGGGGCGCGGTAGGGCCGCGACAGCATGGCGTTGGCCTCGGCATCGTCCAGGACGCGTTCGCGCTCGGGGTCCCAGCGCAGGTCGCGGCCCAGCAGCATCGCGATATTCCCCAGGTGGGCGATCGTGATCGACCGATGGGCCACCTCGATTGGCGCCACCGGCTCCTTGCGGCTGATCACGCAGTCGATGAAGTTGCGGAAATGGTTGTCGCTCTTGTACAGGTGAATCTCCTCCGGTCCGATCGTGCTGTTCTTGATCGCGTCGCTGCTGGCCTCATGCCGCCCGCGGTTGGCCCACACCCAGCCATCCGTGCCGATGAACTTGACGCCGCCGCGCAGGCGGTTGCCGATCTTCAGGACCACACCGTTCTCGTACACCGCCTCGAAGTAGTACTCCGTCGCCGTGTTCCACAGGTCGTTCATGTGGAACGTCCCCTTGGCGTTGGTGATCTTCACCGGGCCGGTCCGTTCGGTGCCCATGCCCCACTGGGCGCAGTCCGGGTGATGGCCGCCCCAGTCCGTAAGCTGGCCGCCCGAATAGTCCAGGATCCAGCGGAAGTTGATCAGGCACCCGGCCGGGCAGTAGGGGGCCTGCGGCGCCGGGCCCAGCCAGAACTCGTAGTTGAACCCATCGGGCACCGGCTGCGGATCCTTGCTGGGGTTGGTGCCTACGTAGTCGGGTGTGCCGCCCGGCAGGCCGCACTCGACGACCTGGAGCTTGCCGATCCGGCCATTACGCACCAGCTCGCAGGCCCGGCGGAAGTTCCGGTCGCTGCGCTGCTGGCTGCCGCACTGGAACACGCGATTGTAGCGCTGGACCGCGCGGACCATCGCCCGGCCGTCGGCCACGGTCAGGCTCAGCGGCTTCTGTCCGTAGATGTCCTTGCCGGCCTTGGCCGCCTCGATCACGGGGATGGCGTGCCAGTGGTCCGGCAGGGCGGTCTCGATCGCGTCGATATCCGGCCGGGCGATCAGGTCGCGGAAGTCCTCGTAGGCCTCGCAGCCGCTGTAGTCGGCCTGGCCCGTCTTGCGGGCGTAGAACGCGTTGACGATCCGCCGCGCCGGTTCGCGCCCGCCCAAGCCGTTGGACCAGTAGCCCCGGCTCTCGCGGTTCACGTCGCAGACGGCCACGACCTGGACGCGATCATCCTGCAGGAAGCCGCGCATATCGTTGGTGCCCTGGTTGCCCACCCCGACAAAGCCCATCGTGATCCGGTTGCTGGGCGCCTCGGCCCCGAGCACGCGGGCCGGCACAATATACGGCGTGCCCATGGCCGCCAGGGACATGCCGGTAAACGTTCGCCGTGTGATTCGCTTCATAGTCCGACCTTTCTTTCTTGTGTTTTTTCATCACCCCCGCGCCATGAGGGGCGTTGTCTCGATCACGTCAGCCGCCACGGGCTTCGCATCGGGTGGCTCATCATCCGGTTGGCCTCGTCGTCGCCGATAAACTGCTCGGCGTCGGGATCCCACCGGAGCTTTCGGCCCAGGCGGATCGCGATGTTCGCCAAGTGGCACACGGTCGAGACACGGTGCCCGATGTCCACCGGGAAGTACGGGTCCTTGCGGGTCTTGACGCCGTCGAGGAAGTCCCGGTGCTCGCCGGCGGGGTTGGTGTACAGGTGAATCTCATTCGGCCCGATGACGCTGTTGAGAATCTCAGGCCGGCTGGCCTCCACCGCGCCGAGCCAGCCGCGATTGCCCACCCATCCGTCGGTGCCGGTGAACTTGATGCTCGGGTTGCCCGGCCGGCACGTCATCACGACGCCGTTGGCGTAGCGATACGTCACATCGTAGTCCTTGACGGTGTTGTAGAGCCCGCCTTCCCAGTGCGTGCCCGTGCCCTCGATCTCCACGGGCCCGCTGCGCTCGGTGTCGTTGGCCCACTGGGCCGTGTCGAACAGGTGCGTGCCCCAATCGCAGATAATCCCGCCGGAGTAGTCCCAGATCCAGCGGAAGTTGAAGTGCACGCGGTCCTTGGTGTAGGGGGCATAGGGCGCCGGACCCAGCCACATATCATAGTCCAGCTCCGGCGGCACGGGCTGCGGCGTGGGGTCGCCGGGCCCGTTCGGCTGCTTGGGCAGGATCACCTCGATCCGCTGGAGCTTGCCGATGCGGCCGTTGCGGACCAGCTCGGCCATGCGGTGGTGGACCCGCTCGGCGCGATCCTCGGTGCTGGTCTGGAAGACCTTGCCGTAACGCCGCACGGTGCGGACCAGGATCTTGCCCTCGTCGATGGTCAGCGTGGGCTTCTCGCACTGCACGTCCTTGCCCGCCTTGACGGCCATGACGCTCATCAGCACGTGCCAGTGGTCGGGCGTGGAGATCATCACCGCGTCGATGTCGGGCCGGGCCAGGACCTCGCGAAAATCCCCTGTCGTTGCACAATCCGTGTTGCCGTACTTGGCGTCGACCATCGCCTTGGCCCGGGCCATGTTGTTGCGGTCCACGTCGCACACGGCCAACACCCGTGCATCGGGCTGGCCGAGGTACATCCGCAGGTTACGGTCGATACCATGGCCGCCGGTGCCGATAAACCCGACGGTGATCTGTTCGCTCGGGGCGACCTGGCCGTCTTGGCCGAGCACGCGTGCCGGGAGGATCGTCGGGACCGTGCCGAGCGCTCCGGCCGCTACGGCCCCGCGCAGGAACGAGCGACGGTTGAGTCGTTGTCTCATGAGTCCATCCTCCGGTCTTCAGAACGACAGCAACACCTGCCAGATGTACAGGTACGCCAGCGCCTCGTTGTCTTCCCAGATACGTCGGAACAGGTCCTCATCGCCGCGGATATCGGGAAGGTCCTTGCGTTTCTCGTCCCATTCGATGCACACGCCCGGCTTGGGCCGGGGCGTTTTGATCGCGATGGATTCCATGCTTCGATCCTTTCCTCAGTACACACCGTAGTCGCGGATGAAGTCGGTCATCGCGCGCATGTTCTCGATGCTGATCTCGTTCTGCATGATCGCCGAGGCGTCGGCGATATAGCCGCCATCACGGGCGACCTCGTCGATCAGCCGCTTGCAGAAGGCCCGGACCTTGTCGGGCGTCTCATAGGCCAGCAGAAAGTTGGGAATGCCGCCGCTGATGGCGAACTTGTGCCCGATCTTGCGGTGCACCTCGAACACGTCATCCTGGTCCACGTGAAAGACGATGCTGCCCTCGGGCAGCTCCAGGAACGCGTCCAGATGCGTCAGCCATTTGCCCTCGGCGTAGAACAGGACTTGATGCCCGTGACGCCAGATCTCCTCGATGATGGGTCTGAGCGTCGGCCAGTAGAATCGCGCCCACTGCTGGCGGTTGATGAACGGCACGCACCCGCGGTGCATCCAGAATCCGATCGGCACGTTCTTCTCCGGATCCGCTCCGGACAGGGCCACGTGCAGCAGATGCGGCATGAGGGCCTCGCACGCGGCCATCACCTGGTCGGGCCGCTCGAACAGGTCCATCGTCAGTCCCAGGTACCCGCGGAGCTTATCGGCCAGGATGTCAAACGGGGCCTTGAAGATGCCCGCGATCGCGGAGACCGTGCCGCACTCGGTCCGCAGCCGCTGGGCCTGCGGTCCGAACGCCCCGAAGTAGCTCAGCATCGCCATGCCCCCTTTGAGAAACGACAGGTTGTTGCGATACGTGCAAGGCGAGCCGGTCTCCACGACCTCCGTCGAGACCCGCGGCAGCCACACGTTGAATAGAAAGCCCGTCGGGTCCTCAATGAGCGCCTCGTAGTCCTCGGGCTGCATGAACGCCTCGTCCTCGGGCGGCTCGCGGTATTGAAAGCCCGTGTTCACGTCGATCTCCAGCCCGGGCGTGGCGTAGTACTTCAGCCCGATCGCCTGGGTGAGCCCCGTCCAGACGTAGACCATGTTCCCGACGACCGCGTCCCAGTCGAAATCCTTGGCGCACCGCACGGCCGCCTCGAACGCCAGGCGATAGTCGTGGGTCACCTCCTGGCACGTGTAGCCGGCGTACTTGGCCGTGAACTCCGCGACGAAAGGTCGGATCGGCACGCGGTCCGGCTTCTCGTTCCGCATCGCCGTCACGTATCGCTTGAGTCGTTGTTGATAGAGCTGTTCCATGTCTTGTGCCATATCCACCGTCCCTTTTCCTTGGGTCCTTGCGTCTAGGCCGACGGGCGGTCGGCCGTGGTCGGACGACATCATCCTTTCAGGCGCTGGCCCGAGGCTCCAGCGACAGATCCGCGAATTGTCCCGCGCGGTACTTGAAGTACGCCAGCGACGCCACCATCACGGCATTGTCCGTACACAGCGGTCGCGGGGCCACCCACAGCCGACAGCCGGCCTGTGTGCACATCCGCTCCATGGCCTCTCGCAGCGGCGAATTGGCGGCCACCCCGCCGCCCAGCAAGACCGTTCGCGCGCCCGTCTGCTCCACGGCCCGGCGGGTCTTGGCGACCAGCACGTCCACCACCGCCGCCTGGAAGGAGGCGGCGACATCGGCGATTTCCTCAGGATTCATCGAGGCCACGCGGCTGGGGCCCTTCATATCCTGGCCGCGGACGTGGTAGAGGACCGCGGTTTTCAGCCCGCTGAACGAGAAATCCAGGGAATCGGGCCCCAGCATCGACCGCGGGAAATCGACCGCCTGGGGATTGCCGTGCCGCGCGATCTTTTCGATGCTGGGTCCGCCGGGGTAGGGCAGGTGGAGGATCATCGCCACCTTGTCGAAGGCCTCGCCGGCCGCGTCGTCAATGGTCCGGCCGATACGCTTCAGGTCCAACACGCCACGGGCGAAATAGAGATTGGTGTGCCCGCCCGACACGATCAGGGCCACGGCCGGCCAGGCGGGCTCGGCTTGGTGCAGGAGCGCCGACTGCAAGTGCGCCTCGACGTGGTCCACCGCGATGAGGGGCTTCTCCCAGACCATGGACAGCGTCTTGGCCGCCGTGACGCCGACCATCAACGCCACCACCAGCCCCGGCCGATGCGCCACGGCCACCGCCGCCAGCTCATCGGGCCTGATTCGGGCCTGCTCCAGCGCCTCGGCGATCACCGGGACAATCCGCTCGATATGGGCCCGTGAGGCCACCTCCGGCACGACTCCGCCATACTTGCCGTGCAGGGCCGCCTGCGAGGCCACGACGCTGGACCGCACGTCCGATCCGCCGGTCACCACCGCCGCCGCCGTCTCGTCGCAACTGCTCTCGATACCCAGAATGTGAACCTGTTCCGCCAAGCACCGCTCCCGATCGTCCATACTCCATGCTACCGGCGAGGCCGGTTTGGGTCAACCATGGCCTGAGACATCAGGCCAGTTGGGGATGTCAGGAATCGGCAATTGGCATGGGGGATGTAGGCGGGACCGCTGTGTCGCCTGGGTCGGGATAATAAGATCGGGCGTGTCTCTCGTCGGAGACACGCCCGATGCACCTCTTTCACGATCGAATCGCCTGGCCAACTCTGCACCCAGCGATCCGGATCGGTCACACAGGCCTCAGCGTGATTCGAGGATCGACACGACGACGTCGTCGAAGAACGAGGCGTTGCCGTATCGGTTGCCATAGCAGTATAGACCAATGGTTCCCGTAGCGAAGGTCGTATCTTGGGCCTCTAGAATCAGAGCGTCGTCGACGTACAGAGCGATGTTCGGTCCGCTCACCTGGATGGTGACGTCATAGGACTCTCCGAGTTCGAAGGAGAAGCCCTGGACCTCGGCCAGCAGCGTCGCCTGTCCATCCACCACCTTGACAATCCGCGTATAGGGAAGGTAAGGCGGGGTGAACGAGTAGTCCGTCGCGTTTCGCCAACTGAAGCGGTAGTAGTTGTTCTCATCCTGCACGCGGAACATGACTCCGAAGTCGTTGATCCAATCGCTGCGCGCCACGCAAGACAGGGTGTAGTCGGCCCACGTGTAACCGCCGTCGTACAGGGCGAAGGTGCCCAGTTTCAGCAAGGCGGCCGAGTTGCCCGGAGGCGAGTAGATGCGATTGCTTTGCATGAGCGTACCGCTTGCGGCCGACCAGTTGGAACTGGGATCCCCCGCCGTTCCCTGGTCCACAATGCTCCATCCGACGTAGTCGCCGTCGTTGAAGTCGTCTGCCAGCAGCGGAGGCTTGGAGCACAGCCAGTGAGCCGACAGCACCGCGTAATCCAGCAGATCCACCCCGCCGTCGCCGCGCATCGGTGCAATATCGCCGGCGACCGGGCTGGACGATGTCCATTCCGCCGCCAGGGTTAACAGGTCAAGCAGATCCACCCCGCTCGGCTCGATCATGTCTCCCGGACTCGGCTGCCACGCGAACTGCGGATACTCCGCGCCGTCGACACACAGCCACCACGTGTCTTGCGTGCCGTCGTCGTGGGTGTTGATGAAGTCCCAACCGGCATCGACAAACGTGCTCCGGGTCTTCATCTGCGCGGTGGGCAGGCCCGTGCCGCCATGGCTCGTCGCCATCCCCGAAGTCTCGGTATCCCAGAAGGAGGCATCCACCGTGCCGTCAAAGCCGCTGTTGCCGCACAGTCCGCCGATCAACACGGGCTCATCGCCGGCGACAACGCGGCCGGTGGAATAGCATCGTGTAATGGCCGCTTCGGCGCTTCCCGGTTCGAGTCTCCGGTTCAAGCCGCACAAGCCGCCCAGGTAGGACACATGGTCCCCGGCGACCACGTCGCCCCTCGCGTAGCAGTCGATGATCCGCCCCGATTCGTTCAGGCCGCACAGCCCCCCCATAATGTTCGAGTCTCGGGCGCCGCTGACATCGGTGTCGGCCCAGCACTGCTCAATGACGCCGAACTGGTTAGCGCCGCACAGGCCGCCGAGATGGTAAGAGGCATTGCCGCTGGATACCTGTCCGGTGGCATAGCAGCGTGAAATCCGCCCGCGGTTGAGACCGCACAGGGGCCCCAGAATGGAGCCTCGTCCGCCCTTGATCGTGGCTTGCAGAACCCCCAGGTTGCGGACCCGTCCGGCTTCCTCGATGGTCCCGAACAAGGCCAGACGGCTGTTCTCGTCGTTGTTCGGATCGCTGTCGGCCATCGTGTCGATCGTGAGGTTCATGATTTTGTGTCCCGCTCCGTCGAAGACACCCGTGAAGGCGCTGCCCCGCGGGGCAACGACGGCGGTGGTAAAGATGTGTCCCGCCATGTCGACGTCCGCGGTCAACACGAAGTGCTTGTCCAAGAGGGTCGGATTCGAGCCGATGGACCGAAGCTGGTCGGCCGTGGAAATCCGATACGGAGACGCCGGCGAGCCGTCCCCGCCGTCGAACGCCACCGCGTTAACCCCCGCACCCAGCAACACCGCAACAACCAACCCATGGATAAGAAGTGATCGCCCTGCCATCATTGGCCTCCAACCTGCAGATTCTTCATCTCTAATCCCATAACCCATCGTCCGGCGCATGATCCGCTTCATGCGGAAACGCCGCCATACGTCCGGGATCCCTCCTCGGCCAATTGACCCTCCAGGTGAACCTGAATTATACAACAGATTGGCCGTGCGTGTCAACGCCGCTTTTCACAGATCGGGCGATTTGATCGTCGGCCCCGTTTTGGGCCCGCCACGCCGGCCCCCGTTTTGGGAGAATGCCGCCGTTTCAGGGACCTGCTCCGGAGGCAAGGTCTGATAAGCAGGGGGATGATGGAGGCCCGTGGGAGGCATGGCCGGCGAGTTATAGTTATCGGCCACAACAGCCCGGAATTACACGAAATATAACCTTAAGGCGGCCCTCCATCCAGACGAAAAAACCGAAGCCACGCCCGTCGGGCGGCGACGGGGGGCGAACTAAGGTTGGAGATGCAGGAGACTTGTTGTGGGTACTGCAAGCATGAGACGGACCATACGATGTGCGGTCAGCCTGGGTCTGATTCCCGTGTTGCTGGTTGCGGGATGTTCGAGCCGGTACGGTCGGGTTCTGATGACGGATCAAGACCGCCAGGAAATCGCCAAGACACACTCGGAGTTCTCCCTCCTGGCCAATCGCTCGGACCTGCCGGCCGAGTACGTCAGCGAGGGCAAGGTCGGCATCGCCAAGGTGGAAGCGGCGCTGGAAACGGCCGATGCCGCGGACACGCAGGCGCGAGCGGAGCTCAATAAGCAGCGGGCCGACGTCAACGCCCAGCGCACGGAAGTTGCCGCGCAGGTCAACAAGACGCTTTCCGAGGCCGAGGCGTTGCGTCAGAGGTTCAGCCGGGAGTATACCCGGGCCATGGCCCAGATCACCGCGCGCGAGGCCGAGCTGGATGCGCTGATCCAGCAGAAGGACACCATCATTACCTCGTTGAATACCGAGGGTGACAGCAAACGCAATGAGATCCTCGCCAGCGCGCGAGAGAAGCTGGACAGTGAGACGGCGCGCATCGAACAGCTCCAGCAAATCCACACCGCTATCAAGACGGAAAGCAACGCCAAGATTCTCGAGATGACCGAGGCCTCCAAGGCCACGCGTCAACGGGCGGCCGCCACCGTCGCCGAGCTGGAGGCCCAGGCCCGCGCCGTCGAACTGGCCACCCAGGCTCGCGTTGATGAGATCACCGAGAAGATCAACGCCACCAAGGTCCAGACCCAATCCGAGGCCCAGCGGCTTCGCGTTCTTCGTGATGCCATCTTGAAGGATTCCGAGGCTCGCGTGAAGGAGCTTCGTGCCAAGGCGGCCACGATTCAGACGAACCTGGCCAACGGCGAGTACCAGATGAAACTGGCGGAGGCGGCGTCGACCAAGGCGCAGTCGCAGGCCAAGGTCGAGGAGAAATCGGCCGGCGTGCCCACCCGGTTTGAGCGCGCCCTGGCGGAGATCGAGCGGCTGCGCGCCGAGGCTCGCAACCATCAGGAAGTGGCCGCCGCCACCTACGAATCGCAACTGGCTGAGGTCCAGGCCCGGCTGGATGAAGAGCTCAGCGAGGTGACCAAACTGCGGATCACCTCCGATCGGGCCGAGCAGGTCGCCCAGGCCGAGTTTGTCAAGGCCGAAGCCGCCGCTCTCGCGGAAGCCGTCCGTCAGACGGCCCTTCATGCCGAGGCGGTCGCCGAGGCCCGGAAACAGCAGATTATTGCCGAGGCCGAGGCCGAAGCGGCGAGGATCAAGCAGCAGGTCCTGGAAGAGATTGCGGCCAAGAAGGCCGCCAACAAGGTCGAGATGGAGAACCATACCAAGGCCGTGCCTCAGTATACCGACGCCGTGCACGAGGTCCCGCCGGTTCCGCAGGTGGCGCCCGTCGCCCCGCGCGTCGAGCCGGAGCACATCGCCGCGTACCGGTCCGACCTGGCCAGGGTCATGCGGACCCGCGCCCAGGCGGACGCCCGCGAGATGGTGGCCCGTGCCCTGTTCGCTGAGGCTCAGACGCGTCTCTTGGCCGACCGGGCGCAGCAGGACGCCATCACCGCCGAGCAGTTGGCGATCGCCGATGCCCTCGAATCCGAGGCCCGGGCCCGGTTCAACGAGTTGGAGACCAAGACCGCCAGGGAGATGGATATCGTGGAATCGACGTACCGCCAGCACGTGGTCCAGGCCGAGTCCTTCCGCAAGGAGAAGGAAGCCGAGGTCCTGGACTACCAGAGCCAGGCCGACGCGTTGGACAAAATCGCCAGCGCCCGTGCCGAGCAACTCCTCGCTCAGGCCCAGACCGTCCAGAAGCGTGGTGAGAATGAGATCAAGGAGCTGGAGGTCGTTCTGTGGGCCGTGCAACAGCGTGGCGACGCCGAGTACGCCAAGCTGATGACCGAGGCCCGGAGCATCGCCGATTCGCAGGAAGCCCTGGCCCTGGAGCTCGACGCTCAGGTCGATGCGGCCCGACGGCATCTGGATGCGGAACTGGCCAAGATCGCCAACGCCATCCAATCGGCGGAGACCATCGCCCAGGCCGACTACCAGCAGGCCGTCGCCCAGGCCAACGTCCTGCGTCAGCAGACCGATGCCGAAATCGGCCGCATCAACGCCCAGTTCACCATGGAGCACGCCGTCCTGAGAGCACAGATCGAGCGCGACAAGGAGCTGGCCCTGAGCCAGAACCTTCGCGGACAGGCCCTCTGCGAGCGGATGGTCGCCGAGGCCAACGCACAGAAGGTCTGCCGTAACGCCGATCTCGACGCCCAGCTTGCGACGGCCGAGGCCGAAATGAACATCCTCCTGGCCAACAACGCCTCCAAGCGTCAGGCCGCCCAGTCCTACCTGGACGCCGTCAAGGCCCGGTTCGCGTCTCGTGTGGAGCAGGTCAAGGCCGAGCGCGTTGTGAACGCGGCCGGGGAGCAGGCCCAGATGGCCTTGAAGCGGACCGATCTGGCCTCGGCGGTCGCCAAGGCCACCGCCGCCCGCGAGGAGTCCAGCCGCAAGCTGGCCGAATTGCAGAAGCGCCAGGCCGAGCTCCAGACGGCCTCCTTGACGGACTGGTCCGAGAAGCTGGCCACCTACAAGAACGCCGCGACCGAGTTCGACGTCGCCGAGGTCGACGTCAGTGAGTACGGCGTGATCGGGACGGACACGGCCTCGGAGCAGCCGGTCCACGGGACCGAGGGTTCGACGATCCGCGTGATCGATACCGTCAGTTGGGGCCCCGACGCCCGTAACTGATCGAGACATGTATCACGACCCCAGGGCGGGGCGCGTCACTGCGGCGCACCCCGCCTTCTCTTTGCGCCCGGGCGGGCCGGCAATGCCTGCCGGGCCGCCCAGGCTTATGCCCAGCCGGATCCGATGGGCATAGGGTGTGATTTTTCACTTTTTTTGTTTTTTTCTCTTGACAGAATCACCGCCCGGAGCCAAAACATATAGCAGACGTTGGGGGGGGGTTACATAGGGGTCTGGAATAAGGAGAAAACCATGGCACGGACACTTCTTCGGGCCGGGAGGGTCGCCGTCGGAGGGATTCTCGCCGCACTGGTCCTCGGGTTGATCTTGTACACCTTGACGCGGGCGGGTCGCGCGCAGGTGGACACCGGTCAGCCGCCGCCCGCTACGGCGCAAGAGGAGACCGGCGTGGACATGGCGGCCTTTCAACGCACCGCCGACGACCTGCGCCGCACCTGTCGCTATGACGACCTTTACGATCTGTGTGTCCAGACGCTCGAAGAGCCCCTTGACGCCAAACAGGTGGTGCGGGTAGGCGGGGAACTGGCCCGACTCTATATCGAGACGCAACAGGTCGATCTGGCCGAGGAGGTGACCGGGCAGTTATGCGTGGACTATGCAGACCAGCCGGAGGTGGTGCCGGTCTTGTGCGAGATCGGCGATGCCTGGCGGTCCATGCGAGACTTTGACCGGGCCAAGGCCGTGTATGAGCGAACGGTGGCCGAGCAGGGGGAACGTCCTTATGCGATGTGGGCGCAGAAGAACCTGTGCACCCTGGCGATCCAGCGTCGTCGCGAGGCCGACGCCCGGACCGCCGTGGAGTCGCTCGTCGAGCAATTCGGTTCGCACCCGCAACTGCCCCTGGCGCTGTGCATGGTGGGGGATGCGTACCTGAGTCGTAAGGACTACGCCGAGGCGCTGGACGTGTACCATCTGGCCGTTGAACGTTACGCCGATCGCGCCGATACGATCTGGGCCCAGAAGAACATCTGCACGACCCTGCTGCATAAGAACGTCAGGAATCTGGAGCAGGCGGAGGCACAGACGCAGCGATTGATCGAGCTTTTCGGCGATCGTCCGCAGGCGGCCCAGGCCCTGTGCGAGGTGGGCGATGCCTGGCGCAGCGTTGGCGAACTGGACCGGGCCGTGGGTTTGTATGCCTACGTCATCGAGCAGTATCCCGAGGCGGGTCACGCGTTCTGGTCGCAAAAGAATCTGTGCACGCTGTATGCCGAGCAGGGCGATGAAACCGCCGCTGATGTCGCGGTCGAGACCCTGCTGACGCGGTTCGCCGAGCATGGCGCCGTGCCGCAGGTTGTGTGTGAGACCGGCGATGCCTGGCGGCAGGCCGGGCGAACCGACAAGGCCCTGGCGCTGTATGAGTACGTCATCGCCCACTGGCCCGCCCACGGGCACGCGGTCTGGTCGGCCAAGAATATCGTAACGCTGCATATCGACACCGGTGATTTCGACGCCGCGGCCGAGGCGCTGGACTGGCTGGCCGCGGATTTCGCCGACCGGGAACAATTGCCCCAGGCGCTGCTGGACATCATCGACGCCTACCGCGGCCATGGGCGTGTCGAGGAGGCCCGGCACCTGTGCGATTACGTGGTGGCGACCTTCCCGGCCGGCCGCTGGGCCCTGTGGGCCCGGCAAAAGGCGATCCTGGTGGATATCGCCCTGAGCGAACAGGCCCAGCCGCCGCCCGATACCCTGCCCGAACCCATCGCACGGGCCGTCGACGCCCTCATCGCCGACTTCGCCACCTTCCCGGAGGTCACCTTCGCCGTGCTCATGCTTGGGGAGGATTATCTGCAAAGGGGTACGGCTGAATGTCGCTGCCGTGTGAAACAGGGTGCCGAGCATGACATGGTTAAGGCCCTCGAAGTCTTGCAGCGGGTTACCGAAGGGAATTTGCCCGTGGATAGGACTGCCACGCCTGATGCATGGTTCCTAACGGGGATCGCCTACGCCCAGTTGGATCAGCCCGATAGGGCAATGCCCTATTTCCAGGAGGTGACCTCGGCGTGGCCGGATTATCATCTGGGGTGGAACGCTCAGGAATGGCTGGGCCTCTCTTATGCAATGATGGGCTTCAAGAAGAAGCTCGCCGCGGAGGTTGCCGATGCCGCCGCGGGCTCGGCGTTCGAGGACGTCCTGACGCGTTATCCGGACAGCCCGATGCGAGAAGCGGCGTACTGGCGATTGTCCTTGTTGGCCGAGAAGCGCAAAGACTGGGATCGTGTCGCGCAGTATACGGAGTTCTGGTTGAACGAGGGCCTCCGGGACGGCAGGCGACCGGGCATGTTGTACCAGTTAGGCCAAGCTTATGAGGAACTTGGCGAACAGGAGATGGCTCTGGGGGCGTACCATCAACTCATGGCCGAACACCCTGACGAGGCCGAGTGGACCGGGAAGGCGTCCGAGCGAGCGGCCCGGCTTGAAGGGGGTGCCCAATGAGAATACACGGATTATCTCTCGAAGAAGTCATGGGCTTTGCCGTCCTCCTGGTCATGGTCACTGCAGGACCGTGGGCGTGGGCCTGTGATCCTTACTGCAATCCATGTTATGAGTATCAGTGGAATGGCAGTACATGGACTTGTGTTTGGATTGGCTGCAACGGTGGCCAGGGTTGCCCAGGATGCCAAACGTGTTATTCGACGTATTGTGTGTGCGTCGACGACAACAGCAACTGCCCAGATTGTTATAGCTGCAACGACGGGACATGTGAATCACACTGGAGCAGTGGTCCGGGCATATCGGACGCCAAGATATATAAGTCGCACAACCAGACATGGTTCCACATCTCCCAGTCATGTGGACTCGTTGCTAAGGCTCATGATTATGACGATTGTTATGGAACAACGCGGCCAGACGATTTCTTCGATCCCGACGAGACATTTTGGATTGGAGAAAACATTTGCCCTGTAGACACGCCTGCGACCACGTGGGATCCGGTCGAACCCTCTAATTCGTCTGAAGGCGACTGGATTAGTGCAATAGTCGACGATGACCCTTTGAACCCGGATGGAGGGCATACCGATGATGATTCCGTTACGACGGCACCGGTTCAATTGATTGCTTACGAGTGTGTAGGTGATTTGATTTTCTCATCTTGGCAGGGAGCAGAGTACAGTGGTACGGTTACTGTATGTGAATGTGGCTGTTGCGGTGGCACCCCGGGGAGTTGTGCAGTTTCACTGGCGCATGCTGTGGTTACTGCTGATCCGGTCCTTGCCGGTTATAGCCCAATTGTGGACGAGGCCTTTTTTGGGGTGGGCCCGTTTGCGCACGCCAGATGGGTATTAAGGACCAAGCCGGGTGGCGCGGATTTCAGCCCCGGGATTCTGGCCTGCAATATCGACGTCTCCACATCCGGCTGCCTATTGTGTTCGGTGAATGATGTAGATTATGATCTGAGTGGACTGCCAGTTGACATCTCAGTCACCATCGGGATTGAGCCTGTCAGCGTTAGTATCACGCCCAACCTGACTGTGGGACAAGGAGGTGATAATTGTGAAGGTCAGGCTGCCTTGGCGTTTGGGTTTTCGTCGCAAATCCTGGGAACGCGTGCAGGAGAGTTTGCCCCTCGCCTGGCGCGATCGTCGGGGGATGGTTGTGGGACATATAGCCAGGAGTTCACGTATGACTTCCCCGGTGAGCAACTGTTCTGCGCCCCCGTATCTGGGATGTTCACAGAGGCCAGGGCGGAGATCGGCGGAAAAGTGAAGGCCATTGGGTACATTTATGAACAATGCGTGCCGGAAGTCCCTGACTGTTGGGATACCCCTTATGATGCCCAGGCTTCGATGTGGACAGAGGGCAGCGTCTCTTACTTCATTGATGTTCTTGAAGTCCGCAATCCGCCACTAGCTGGGCCCGAGCCGGGCTACTCTGACTAAGTTGGAGGTTGTCGTGACAGACGTCTGCACCGCGACACGCTCGTTCATTTGTGTCATGCTGGGTACCGTAACCATGTTCGTAAGCGGAACTCCTGCTGAGGCCCGGCGGATCGTAAACTTCCGCGACGATCCGGATTTGGCCAAGGCGAGGGAGTATGACCGGGAGCTGACATCCGATCGAACACAGGCCAGCCAGGACTTGGCGGAGAAGCACTACTTGGCCTACCTGGAACGGGAGACCGAGTCGTTCCAACGCGCCCGCGTCTACGCTCAGCTTGGGGCCATATTCACGAATGCTGTGGACATCGAGGCCGGTGAGAAGCGGGATATCGACAAAGGTCGCGCGTATTTTCGCAAGGTCCTCGAAGAAGAGCCATATCGCATTGGGCGCTGCACGCTTCAAGCACGTCTCAACCTTGTCGGGGCCGAGCCCAACCGGATCAATAAGGTGCAGGCGCAAATGGCATGCTACAAGCTGCTGATGTCACTGGATGAATCCATGGTTCGGTCCCGCTGGTTGCCGGTGACCCCCGAGGAACAGGATCAAGGGCCGTCAGGTCGTGAGGTCGAGTGGATGCTCAATAAGATCCAAGGCCACAAGGCCACGGCGGCCTACAACTTGGTTTCGTTGGCCGCCTCACGGTCCACCCCGAATCGCAACCAGGGGCTGCGGGAGATCATCGAGCGGTTTCCGGGGACGGAGGCGGCGGATTTGGCGCAGAAAGCACTGGCCGAACTCGACCCATCGGTTCAGCCGCCGGTCCAGGAGCCGCCCGCGGCGCCCCAGGCCCCGGGGCCACCCATCAAGCGGCCCGGAGTGTCCCGGCTGATCGCCGAGCCCAACGGCCTTGCCCTGTCCGGCAAGCCGATCACGCTCTCGGCCGCCCCGCGCCAACCGTCTCAGGAACCGGTCCCGCTGGCGACGGCCAAGCCGGCTTCCGGCAGGCGTTTCCCGTGGTGGTTCCCAGCACTCGGCGCGGCCGCCCTGATTCTCGCCGCCGGCGTAATGCTCTATCGTCGATCATCGCCCGGCTGACGGCCGCAGCCGCCGGAAGATGGGCATTGACTTGGGGGTACACGTGGCAGGAGCCTAAGATGCGCGTCGTACGTGTAACGCTTACGTGCGTGTTCAGCCTCGTCTCCAGAGGGATGTGTACGGTCAGCATCGTCAACTATGACAACAATCCGTTGTTGGCGGAGGCATTCCGGTATGACCTCGAAATGAATGGCGGCAATGTGGAGACTGCTGATCGCGCGAAGGCGGAGGAGTATTACCTGGCCTACGTCAAGCAGCTTCCGGAGACAAACACGGCTCAACGGGCTCGTGTCTATGCGCAAATCGGCGCCTTGTACGCCGTCGCGGTGAATCTGAAGCGTGGAGAGCAGGTGGACCGGGAAAAAGCCAAGCAGTATTTCTTGAAGGTGCTCAGTCTGGAGCCGGACCGGATCGGGCGCGCGACCATCGCGGCGCGGGCTCACCTGGCCGGCATGGCTGTGAGTCGCCAAGAGAAGGTAGAGGCGTGGATGGACGTTTATGGCTGGCTGCATGGTGTTGACAAGCGGCAATGTATTGCGCGCTGGCTCCCTACGCGTCCGAGTCGCGATGTGCCGGACGAGACGGAACTAAGGGGCGTCATCAATTTGTCCAGGTCCGTCAGTTCTATGGCGCAGACGAATATGATCATGGCCGCGGCATCCTTGCCCGATCGCGCGTTTTGGCTTGGTCGAATCATCGAGCGGTTTCCGGGGACGGAGGCGGCGGATTTGGCCCAGAAGGCACTGGCCAAGCCGGACCCATCGGTTCAGCCGCCGGTCCAGGAGCCGCCCGCGGCGCCCCAGGCCGCTGGGCCATCCATCAAGCGGCCCGGAATGTCCCGGCTGATCGCCGACCCCAACGGTCTTGCCCTGCCCGGCAAGCCCATCACGCTCTCGGCCGCCCCGCGTCAGCCGTCTCAGGAACCGGTCCCGCTGGCGACGGGCAAGCCGGCTTCCGACAGGCGTTTTCCCTGGTGGCTCCCGGCACTCGGCGTCGCGGCCCTGATTCTCACCGCCGGCGCCGTACTGCTGCATCGTGGATCGTCGCCCGGCTGACCGCCGCCTCTGTCGGGTTTGTGGCGGGTTCTTGTGCTTGGTTTCGGCAGGTGTTCTTGCCTGCTACCACGATTGTGGACCGTGCATGGTCTGGGACGGTGACGAGTGTGTCCTGGCTTCGTGGGCGGAATGCGACGACCACTCGGACTGCTCGGGCGGGTGCAACCTTTGCATCAATTGCACGTGCCAGGTGGATGCCGAGGGTTGCATGGCTGAATGTGACGTCTGCAATCTCACGTCCAGGGAGTGCGAGGACGACGATGATCTCTGTGTCGACTGTGACGAGTGCAATAATGGAACCTGCGAAGACTCGTGCGAAGGAACGGACACTCCCATCTGCGATACCGAGACCAACCAATGCGTGGAGTGCATCGAGGACGAGGATTGCACAGACCCTGACAAGCCGTGGTGCATCGACAATGCGTGTAAGCAGTGTAAGACCGACGCCGACTGCGTGGACAACAGCCCAAAAGAGAAATGCGATACGGACCGCAACCGGTGTGTCGAGTGTATCAGCGACGGCGACTGTGCTCCGGGGGAAATCTGCGTACGGAATCGATGCGCCGAATCCTGCGAAGACGACGAGGATTGCGAAGTCGGACAAGTCTGTCAGGCCGGCGTGTGCCTGGAGTCATGCGTTAGCGACGGAGACTGTGAACCGGGTCAGGTGTGCGAAGACGGTGTATGCGTGGAGGCGTGCACGGACAACGGGGATTGCCCGCCCGGGGAGATTTGCGCCGAGGGCAGGTGCCAGGGTGATGACGGGACGTGTAGCCCACCCTGTGAGGGATGCGATGTTTGCGATGACGGGTCATGTGTGAGCAGTTGCTCGGCTTGTGAAACATGCGAAGGCACAAGCTGTGTGGACAACTGTGAAGGCTGCCAAAGCTGTAAGGGTTCAAGCTGCGTGGACGACAACAGCAATTGCCCGTCGAATCAGGTCTGCAACAATGGCACCTGCGTGCCCGAAAGTGGGACGTGTGATCCGCCGTGCAGCACGGAAAACTGTGAAGTCTGCAACGACGGCACGTGCGAAAGCAGTTGCTCCGCCTGCCAGACCTGCGATAATGGCCAGTGCCGGGACAACTGCGAGGGCTGCCGCACGTGCAATGGGTCAGAATGCGTGGACAACAGCAGCAAGTGCCCGCCGGGTTTCCTCTGTATAGGCGGAGCGTGTGTGCCCGATGACGGCACCTGTGATCCGGCTTGCGACGACTGCGAGGTGTGCCGGGACGGGACGTGCATATCCCGGTGTGCGCCGTGCCAGATCTGTGTGAACAACGTATGCCTGGACGACTGCGGTGGCTGTCAAAGCTGCAAGGGCTTTGGTTGCGTGGACGACAACACGAAGTGCCCATCCGGTCAGGCTTGTGTCGACGGCACGTGCCGCGAGGATGATGGGACGTGTGACCCGCCGTGCGGTAACTGCGCGGTCTGCGTCAATGGCCAATGCCAGACCTCCTGCTCCAGTTGCGAGTCATGTGAGAACAACACTTGCGTGGATGCCTGCACCGCACCCTGCACGACCTGTGTTAACGGCTCATGTGAAGACGATTGCCAGAGTCCTTTGTTGTGTTATGAGCCTACGGAGCAGTGCGTCGAATGCCTGGACAGCGGCGATTGCCCGACACACTTCACGTGCAATCAGAATACCCATGAGTGTGAGTGCACGGACGCCGAGGAATGGGGTGTGGGGGACTCTATCACGGCTCCCTCGATCGACAATCCGGCAGACAACGCTGTTGTAGCAGCGGGAACGGCCCTTGCCCTGACGTGTTCCGGATCAATGGACACGGATGAGCACGGCTATTGTGAGAACAACGAGTGGGTTACGGAAGATCCTCCTCCAACGGACTCCATCACCTACACGTGGAGCGCTAAGCGAAATGGCCAGGACGTGGGGCAGTTCCAGAATGGCGTGAATACTGGTTCGTTTGTCACATGGATCGCGCCGGCCTCTGTCGGCGACGTACAGATTACGGTGACCGCTGAGGACGGGGGGGCACATGGCACAGATGACGATAGTCCTGTTTCTGCGTCAATCACCATCAGCATTTCAGCGGCAGACGTTGATGTGGTTTCTGTCGTGTGGGAGACATTTGGCACGAACGTACCCTTGGACACATGGACGGGCGGTACGGGCAAGCGCATCTATCCAGGCAAGCAGAGCCCGAGCGACAATCTCGCAGCGCAGAGAAAGAAAGTCCTCGTCAAGGCCACGGTGTCACCCATTGCGGCCAACACGTGCGTGTATTTCAGTTGGTGGGATGTGGATGACCCATCCTCGAGCACTGCTCCCATTGATGACAACGATAGCGGGGGAAATCCATACGGAAATGATAACAAAGGGTCGGGCGAATCTCTGAGTGCGACATCCGCCCAGACGGATGCATATGGACAGGCGACGGTCGAGTTCACTGTGAGCATGCAACCAGGGGACAACTTCAAGATCGCTGCGTCAACGCGGCAGAGTGCCATCGGTCAGATGACACAGGCCAAGGCCGACGCTCGCGAGCCTCTTCCCGACTACGTGATTATGTCCGAGACGTTGACGACGTGGAGGAAGCTGTGGATCGAACGAGACAGCATGGGCCCGGTGGCAACAACGGGAAACGAAATGAATAGGCTTCCAGCAACGGCAGTTTCATATGATGTCTATGCCCCGAGCAACCCGTATACAATAGTCACTTTTGACGCGGGTTTTCCAGCTGCATGGGATGCAGAGGACAGTTTCAAGTGGGGCTGGATGGTCGTACCGGGCTGCAGCCCATATTCCATAGGGGCCAGTAAGGATCCATGGTTGGGCCATGGGTGGGTTAAGATATCACAGGACCTTACCTTGCCCGGGAACCCGACGGTACCGTTCAATTGTGTGCTCTACGATGATGATTGGGATGCCGCTACGAGTGCTTACAAGGTTACACTGCCAAACTACAGCATTACGATTGGAGCTTATCAAGCCGCTTACGATGAGGCGTTCATAACAATCGAGTACCTTTCGGAAGAATACCAAGACCAAGTACCATTTATTCGGAACTTGAAGGACAGCTACATTGACAATGAGTCCGCGGACTGGAATAGTGGCAGAGACGTAGAGTCCAGTCCGGACTTCTGGACAATGCTGATGGTCGCCGCCTATCAAGGTGAAATTAGTGAGGATAAGGATCCTGATGCGCCTGGTTGTTTGGGTGCTGCAGTCGATGCGCCTAACCAGGGTGTTGTGTACTTGGAGGTAATACGCGATGATAAACCTATTAACCCGTGGGAGCATCTAGGAAAGTATTTTGCCCACGAAATTTCCCACGGAGGAGGGACAGACGACCACCCGCCCGGGTATCCACATGAGTGCATACAGAGGCCTGACGCTGGTGATCAATTGGGTGAGACTTTCTGTGACGAGTGCTTGAATAGGATGAGGAAAGATGCCAATTGGTAGAAATCGCAGAATAGGGGAGGTAAATAGGATGTGCAAGAACATGAGAGCATTCGTTGTTGCTGTGTTAGTAGGCGGATTCTTCGAGTGTGGTTGCGGTTCGGCAAATGCACAGAATGAGGTACGAATTGTAGCATCGCAGAGCAAGATCGAGGCCGGGGAGCCACTTGCTTTGAAGGTCATTTGGCAGTATAATGACAAGATCTCCCTGCGGGCGGCCTTCCCGGACACGGTTCGTTTCCATGTGACCCCCGTGAAAGACACTTCAGCAGAACCGCGTGCTTATACTCTGCGACCTAAGAACAGGCGCAAAGGATCGAGATCTGGCGAATATGCCTGTAATGTACTTTTCTGGCACCCCTGGGGGGGCAGAACCTCGGACCAGCCCATACTCAGGCATAGCGGACGCTTCAGAGTCTCGATGCATGTCGATACTCCCGCTAAACCCAGTGCGTCGATTGATATCGAAGTCGTCCCGGCCTCTCCTGAAACACAGAAGGCTCTGGTGTTTTTGTCGGATCCCAATAACGTCATATTCCTGATCTACGGTGATTCCGACAGTGAAGACAGGCCGCATCGTTTGACGCGGTTTGAAGAGATGGTCGCTCAATGTGGAGACACGCTGCTCGGGCGAATGATGGCTGCGCGCGTAGGTATCGAGTATTATGAGCAGTTCGATAGTGCAGGCACAGCCATGGAGTTGAGAACCCAGCGGAAGAAGACAGGGTACCGGCATCCGTTCCTTGTCAAAGCGCAGACGTACTTGAGAAAGGGGGTGCAGTTGCCGGACGAATTCCTCATTCGAGAGGAATCGCTGCTGGGCCTGGCCTTCGTGGAATGGGTCGATGGCAACGATGAAAGAACAGATGTGCTGCTCAATGAGTTGGTCGAGAAGTATCCCAACACACGGTGTGGAAAGAAAGCGGCAGGGGCAATGACCGAAGTGGCGGAGATGCGGCGGAAGGAGAAGTTGCTGAACTGACATGGAGGGCGTGACGATGAAGTAGGCACACACGGGTACGTGATAGTAAAGGGAGATTTGACATTGCCGGGGAATCCGACTATTCCATTCGCATGTACGTTATACGATGATGATTGGGATGCTACGACGAGTGCTTACAAGGTTACACTGCCAGACTACAGCATCACGATTGGAGCTTATCAAGCTGCTTATGATGAGGCATTCATCACGCTAGAATACCTTCCAGCAGAGTATCAAGACCAGGTATCCTTTGACCTCAATTTGGATGACTTCTACGTAGCGACGGGATTGGGAGGCTGGAACAACGGTCATGATATCCAATCAAGTCCGGATTTCTGGACACATTTGATGGTGACTGCATATCAAGGGGAGTGGGGTCAAGACAAAGATCCCGACGGGCCCGGCTGTCTCGGTGCCGCTGTTGATGGACGCAATGAAGGTGTTGTATATCTGGAGGCGATACGTGATGATGAGCCAGGTGAGAATCCATGGTTGCATCTGGACCAGTATTTCGCTCACGAGATATCACACGGAGGAGGCACAGACGATCACGATGAGGATTACGAATATGAGTGCATAACTCGTCTCAAGAATGGAGAATATGGTGAGACGTTCTGTGATGAGTGCCTGAACAGGATGAGGAAAGACGCTAATTGGTAGAAAGAGGTGAACGATCATGAGACGAAGAAGTCTAGGAGTATTCATCACATTAGCGCTGTGGACTACATCGTTCGTTAGTTCTGGGTGTGCTTGGGCTACATTGATAATAGACAAACAGATTGTCGCATCCCGGACGACCCTCGAGGCGGGTGAGCCGCTTGCTCTCAAGGTGATTTGGCAATACGGCGACAAGGCACCACGTCGCGTACCCTTCCCACACACTCTTCGTTTCGATGTGACTCCCATGGAGGGTGTTTCAGCGGAGCCACGTGTCTATACCGTGCGACCGAAGAACATCCGCGAGGGATCAGGCCCCGGCGAATACATCTGCAATGTACTGTTGTGGCAGGATTGGTGGGATAGGACACCCTGGCAACCCATATTCGGCCGTGTCGGACAATTCAAGGTCTCGAACCATGTGGGGACTCCCGGGCAGTCGACCGCATCGATCCATGTCGAAGTCCAGCCGGTCTCTCCTGAAACCCAGAAGGCTCTTGTCTTTTTGTCGGATCCCAATAACCTGGTATTCCTTCTTGCCGAAGACCCAGACAAGCCCAATCGCGCGAGCCAGTTCGAAAACATGGTTGCTCAATGCCAGAAGACGATACTCGGGCGAATGATGGCCGCACGTCTGGGTATCGAGTATTTTCGCCAAATGGAGGAAGAGACCTCCTCCGTGAGACTGAGGGCGGAACACAAGAGAACGGGGCAGCGCCATCCGCTTTGGGTCAAGGCCCGCACCTACCTGACAAACGGCGTTACGCTTCCCGACGAGTTCGTCGTGCGCGAGGAAGCACTGCTTGATCTCGCCACGGTTGAATGGATAGAGGATGATTACGAGAAAACCACTGCGGCATTGAATGAGTTGATCCAGAAGTACCCTAATACAAGGTGGGGAAAGGGCGCGGCCAAGGGAAAGGCTAATGTGGAAGAGATCCGCCGGAAGGAGAAGCTGTCAAACTGACATGGAGGGCGTGACGATGAGGCGTTTCTATGTCTTAGAGGTGCAGGGGGGTGAAGAATCTTGGCGTAATTTGCATGAGGGAAGCAAGAATGAGGCGTTCTATTACGTGTGTGTTGGGTTTCTGCGTTTGGGTCACCGCCGTCCTGGCTCAACCGCAAGAGGGGAACGGGCCGTCTTCCGGGCCTGCGATTTGGGTGGAGTCGAAGGCAATTGACCTCGGGACGATTCCGGTTGAGCAGGAAGTCGTCCTTGGCAAGATCATGGTGATGAACGAGGGGGATGAGCTGTTGGAGATTCTCAAGGTGACGGGCCCCTGTGCGTGCTTCATGGGCGCATCGGGTGACACAATTCTTCCGCCTGGCAACGGGGGCGAGATCGAGGTCAAGTTCGACAAGACCCAGATCGAGTCCGGTCCCGTCCGACGCCTTGTGGTTCTCGAGACGAACGACCCCCGTAATAAGACCGTTCGGGTATATTTCAGCTTCACGGTGGAGCGCAGCGAGGCCGAGGAATTGCGTCTTCTCCGCAGTGAGGTGACCCATCTGCGCCGGGAGGTCCAGGTGTTACGGGCCGATCTGAAGAAGGTTCTGGCGGCCCTGAATGCCGGGGGTTCGCCGCGGGCAGCCGCCCAGCCATCGCCGGCGAAGGCGGATACGAGGGTCTACGCGGTGGAGGTGGGCGATTCGGCCATACTGGGCAATGCCGAAGCCCCGGTGACGATTACGGCCTTCATGGACTTCGAGTGCCCTTTCTGTGTGCGGGAGTATCCCAAGCTCAAGGCGGTGCTGGCCGCCTATCCGCAGCAGGTGCGGCTTGTCTTCAAGCACAGGCCGTTGAACTTCCACAAGAAGGCCCCAGCGGCCCATGCTGCGGCGCAATTGGCCCTGGAGCAGGGCGGGCCGGAGTTGTTCTGGAAAATGTGCGACCGGATCATGGATAATCCCAAGGCTCTGACGGTCTCCGATTTGCGACAGCACGCACGGTCCCTGCAGATGGACCTCGTACGATTCGATGAGGTCCTGGCGGACAGCAAGAAGGTGGACGCGTTGTTGGCGGCGGACATGAAGGTGGCCGCGGACTGCAACGTTCGCGCGACCCCGACCATCATGATCGACGGTGTGAAACTGGCCGACCGGAGTCTCGATTCGTACAAGGCCCGAATCGAATCCCTCCTGGCCGGGACGACAAGGCGGTAGGGATACGCGTGGAGGATGTCAAGGCGATGAAGACCTGGCGGCGAATCATCGAGGGCGACCTGCTCCGAGAGTCTGTCCCCCAGCGGAGAGAACCCTGGAACAAGGTTGTAGTCTGTTCAGCCCGTCCCTTGTGTGTGACTTTCCCCGGAACACAGAGACTCACATCCAGCCACCCGGTACGGAAACACGGGCCAGGGCGGACATCGGGGGGATGAGATACGGGCTAATCTCACCGCTCCGCGGCGGCGCGCCTGCGGCCATAGCTTAAGGGCACGACCAGCACCGCGCAGTCGGCCTTGCGGACGACTTTCTCGGCGACGTTGCCGAACAGGGCCTTTTGCAGTGATCCGCGCCCCTGGCGTCCCATGACGATCAGGTCGATGTGCTTCTGGCGGGCGAAAGCGAGAATCTCATGGCTGTCCTTGCCGATGCGAATCTCGACGTGGAGCGTCACGTGTTCGGGCAGTCGGGAGCGATACGTGGCGATGCGCTCGTCCACGTCCCGCTTGGCCTTGGTGTCGACATCCTCGACTTCGTAAATGTATGTTTTCCAAAATTGGGCATCGCTCTCCGGAATGACGTGCAGGAGATACAGCTCGGCCCCGGGACGGCGTGTGGCCGCATCGAGGGCGAAGTCAAAAGCGAAATCCGCGTTCTCGGAGAAATCCGTGCAGAACAGAATCCGGGCGAACGTCTTTTTGGTTGGATCGAAAGTCTCCATGGTCTTCGCAACTCCTGATCGCCGTTGGCGATCTTAGTGGACCATTTTAGGCAAAAACAGACATAGCTGGGGAAAGGCTACCAGGATGATCGCCGCCACAATCAGGGCCAGCAGGAACGGCAGGGCCCCTCGAAAGATGGTTTGCAGCGGGACATCCCGCTCGATTCCGCTGACGACGTAGACGCAGACACCCACCGGTGGGGAGATCACCCCCATTTGCGTGATGATGACGATAATCACCCCGAACCAGATGGGGTCGTAGCCGAGTTGCATCACTACGGGATAGAAAATGGGGATGGTCAGCAGAATGAGCCCCAGGGCGTCGACGAAACAGCCGGCCAGGAGGTAGAACAGGATGACCAGCCCCATGACGCTCCAGCCGGGCAGGGGCAGGGCCGCCAGGGTCGAGGCGAGCTTGACCGGGATCTGCGTGACCGCCAGGAAGTGGCCGAAGATGACGGCGCCGGTGACGATGATCATCACCATGCACGAGGTGCGAACCGTTTCCCGCAGCGAGCGAATCAGGACCTTCCACCGCAACTGCCGCTTGAGGAGGGCGATGATCAGCGTGCCGGTGGCTCCGATGGCGGCCGCTTCCGTAGGCGTGAAGAAACCCTTGAACATTCCGCCCATGACGACGAGGAACAGCGTCAGGGTCTCTATGACGCCGAGCAGAGAGGCGAACTTGGCGCCCCACGTGACGGGTGGGGCCGCCGGACCGAGGTGCGGCCGCCATTTGCAGTTCAGGTAGATCGTCAGGCAGAACAGCAGCGCGATCAGCAGGCCCGGGACGATCCCCGCGATAAACAGTTTGCCGACCGATTGCTCGGTCATGATGGCGTAGACGATGAACACCACGCTCGGTGGGATCAGCATGCCCAGGCTCCCGCCGGCCGCGACCGCGCCGCACCCCAGCTCCATACTGTATTTGTAACGCTTCATTTCAGGCAGGGCCACGGAAGCCATCGTCGCGGCCGTGGCGGGGCCGGACCCGCAGATGGCGCCGAAAGCGGTGCAGGCGCCGACGGTGGACATGGCCAGGCCGCCCGGCAGCCCGCCCAGCCAGTGGTAGGCGGCGTTAAAGAGCCGCCGGCTGATCCCGGCGTGAAAGGCCACCTGGCCCATCAGCACGAACAAGGGGATGACCGTCAGGCTGTACGACGAGAACGTGTCGTACAAGTCCAGTGTGATCATGCTCATCGCGGCTTGGGGCGAGACCACCAGCGCAAAACCGGCAAAACCGACGATCGCCATGGCAAACGCCACCGGGACACTGGCGGCCAGGAGCACGAACAACAAGATGCAACCCAGGATGCCGATCTGAACGGGACTCATGGTTTGATCATCTCCCGACCTGGATGCAACAGGTTGTGCAGGATAACCATAACCACCACCGCACAGCAAAAGCCGATCACGAAGGGAACCCAGGAGATCGGCAGTTGGATGGTATCGCTGACCCGATGGTTGCGGTGCAGTTCCAGGCCGTAGATGACGCTGCGCCACGCCAAGAAGGAGAACAGAGCCATGCCGAGGGGACGGGTCAGGCTGTCGACAACGATCCGTCCCCGCCGGCTGAGTTTGTGAAAGAAGTACTCGATGGCCACGTGGCCCTTGACGGCCGTCGTGTAGGGCAGGGCCGTGGCCAGACTCAGCGTCCCGGCGATCTTGACGATGTCGTAGGCTCCGACGAAGGGACGGTTAACCCATTTCGTGCGGAGCATCACATCGGCGCAGGTCACCAGCATGATGACCAATACGCCGGCGCCGGAGACGGCGGCCAGGCCATAGACCAAGGCGCGCAAGCACCACGTGTATGCGGCGGCGGCCGTTCGCACGATGCCTGTAGGTCTCGCTGGCGGCGTCATTTATTGTCCGGCCCGCGCCGAGTGCTCCTTGATGAGGTCTTGGAGATCCGCCAGAAACCGTTCACCCGGCAGGTTCTTCGCCGCCGCCGCGGCGACGTATTCGTCCAGCACCGGCTGGACGGCGGCCCGCCACCGCTGCTGCTCGGCCTCGTCCAGCGTAATGATCTGGTGCTGCAAGTCCTCGACAAAGGCCTTGCCTTCGCGATCGGCCTGGTCCCAGGCCTGGCCGTGCTTGACGACCCACTCATCGCTCACCTCGTTGAAGACCTGTTGCACGTCGGGGCTCAGTTTGTCCCAGGCGGCCTTGTTCATCACCACGAACATCGCGGTCGTGTAGCCGATGATTGAGGTCTCGGTGACGCTTTCGATCACCTCGCCTTGTTTCCACCCCTTGAGCGTCTCTATGGGGCAAAACGTGGCATCGACAACGCCCTTTTGCAGGGCCTCGTAGGTCTCGGGCTGGCTCATCGCCAGTGGGGTGGCGCCCAAGTGCTGAACGATTTTGGAAGACAGCCCGGTGGCTCGCACCTTCAGCCCGGCCAGGTCCTCCAGCGTTCGCACGGGCTTTCGAGAGGCGAGGATCCCGGGGCCGTGGGCGTGGACGTACAAGAGGTGCGTGTCGGCGACCTCTTCCGGTTGGTACTTTCGCGTGATCTCCGTGGCCACCTGCGTGGCGACCAGACCGTTCGGATAGCCCAAGGGCAGATCGATCCCCTCCAGCAGGGGGAATCGGCCCCGCGTATAGGCAAAGCAACTCATACCGATATCCGAGATGCCGCTGACCACGCCTTCATAGCACTGGGGGGCCTTGGTCAGCGTGCCGGCCGGATAGACGGTGATGTTCACCTTGCCGCCGGTCCGCCTGCCGATCTCCTCGGCCCAGGCCTGCGCCGTCTGGCACTGAATATGCGCCGGTGGGAAGAAGACGCTGTAGGACAATTCGATAACCGCTTCCGTATCGGGGGACTTGCTGCAACTGAAAGACCCCATCAGCAAGACCGCGACCACGACGACTGCAGCGACGACATTCCTGCCCTTCATGATACAACCTCCAGACACTGACACCTTTCCGTCGGCAGCGCCCCTGTTGGCCCCACCCGACTCGACCTTTTCCGGTTCGGCCTCCAGCCAGTGCAAAGGTACACGTGGCGGCATCGGATGCAAGGAGAATCTGTAGAGTGTCGGCAGTATACAGAAAAAAATCATCGCTTTTGTCTGGTGGCACTTGGCCGGCGGTGAAAATGGGGAAATTGGGAAAAATGTTGGATTTTCACGTGCGATTGTGATAGACTTATCGGGTCATGGCAACGAGTCTGTTGGATAATGCCGTAGGCAAGAAAACAAGGTATACGTGTTGCTTGGAGGGCAGGGTGATGAAAAGAAGCGTGGTTCTCGTGGCCGCTATCGCAGTGATGCTGGCTGCTCCGTCCGCCAATGCGGGGGTCATTGGGGCGGATAGTTTTGACTACCCCGATGGCACGATTGACGGCCAGACGGGAGGGGCCGGATGGGACTGGGACAATCTGGCCAAGGCCCACACGGGTACGGTTTCCGACTGGGATTATCTCTGGGGAAACGCTGGTGTTCAGGGCGGGACCCTGGTGACGAACGATGGGGGAGCCTATCGACAGTACAATGGTCCGGGGGAAGGTGTCGCCGATAATCCCGAAACTGACGAGCGAGTGGGAGCCTTTCGTGCAGAGGGCACTGTCTACTATGGCGTGACCTACACGCAGTTGGAATCCAATCCATGGTCGGGCTTCAGCGGCTATGATTTCGGCGCCGAGCGGATCTTCTTTGGCATGCCGGGCGGACAAGGGAACTTTGGTATTGATGAATCCGGAGTGGGGCAGAGCAACTCGACGATCCCGGTTGTGGTTGGAGAGACCTATCGTCTGGTTGCTGCGATTGACTTCGACGGCGATCAGTTGCGATTGTGGGTCAATCCGGATGGAGACGATTTTGACAACGGCGCGTTGGACAATTCTGCGGATGTGACGCGCGATTATGCGGGCACGAACTGGAACACCGCCGTTCGGCTCGCATCGGGCGGCCCGACGCAGTGGGATGATCTGATCGTGGCCGCCGATTTCGTCTCGGCCGTTCCGGAGCCGGCCACGCTGGTGCTGTTCGGCCTGGGCGGGCTATTCCTGGCCCGTCGCAAGAAATAGACTCGGCGCTGCTACAGTCTTGAATTACTCATGGGCAGGCCTCTCCCTTCGGCCTGCCCATTCTCTTTTCACCTGCCGGTCTTGGGTGCGACGGGGTCCGCCGTGCTCGACTCTATCATTCATTGCGCAGTGACCGCGCTCGCGGGTCGCCGCGGGACAAAGCAACCATAGTAGGGAGTACGAATGAAACCCCGTGGAATCGCCTTCGGCGATAGCTGTTTGATGTCATCACCCCCCAGCCGAAGCCAGATGGGGGCTCCGGCCTCCGGGTACTGTCTGCCTGAATCTGGCTTCGGAGGCCGGGTGAATGAAAAGACCAGACCACGCCGCCAAGCGGCTCCGTATCATTGTACGTCGCCCATGGATCCGACGCCCCAAAAACCTCACCCACAACTTTTGACAATGGCTCTCCGGGTTGTTTTGCTTCACATTCCACCTGTGCCGTCCGACCGGTGGCACGGCCCCGATGACTTGTACCATAAGTGGAGGCCCCTGTTTAATCAGGGCAAGGTTGACCTGATGATTTCGGGGCATACCCATCGCTATGCCGTCATGGCTCCCGATCAGGGGATTCGTGACCATCCGATGGTCATCGGCGGAGGTCCCAAGGAGGGGCAGGCGACCGTCATCCGCGTCGAGGCCACGAGGGATGCGCTCCGTGTCGTGATGACCCGAGATGACGGCGAGGTCGTCGGCACGTATCAGGTGGAGGCCGATTAGTCGGGCTGAACCGCGGCGGGCGCCGCGGGAGTACGTGACGACTGACAAGTAGCGGCGGCTACCCTTCCGGTATGACGAACTGGTTGTCGGGCTCGGTGTTGAGCGTCTCATACAGCGGGCTGTAGTCCTGGACCCTGATCGTGCCATCGGGGTCAAACGTCAGCAGCCGCAGCCACGCCCCTCCACCTACGGGGAGCATCTGGTAATTGACGAGCATCTGGTGCACGGTATTGCCGGCGTCGCCCTTGCTGGTGAGAAAGCCCAGACCATCGTTGAGCACGTGGCCGTTGATCGTCATGAAGATGTTGGGGTGGCGCTTGACGAGTTTGTCCCACATCTCTTGCCCATCGTTGATGGTGGTGTCGGTGCCGGCGATCGGGTAGGCGTGGGGATTCCACTTCTGCTCGCTGCCTTTCATCGTCCAGTCGTAGCGGGTCGAATCGGAGTACAGATAGGCGTGCGTCATGACGATTACTTTGTGGCGGGGGTGGTTCTCGACGATCCGATTCGCCCATGCCAGCACCTCATCTCGGGGACCGAACTCGAGACACAGGATCAGGAAATCCTCGCCGCCGGCCTTGAACACATGGAACGTGTTGTCGATCTTCCCGGCCTCCATCGGGCCTCCGAAGGTCGGCCAGCCGGCGAATCGGGACAGGGGGAAGTAACGATTGGCCAGCGTCGTGCGGTTCTGGGTGCTGCCGTTCGGCCCGAAGTCGTGGTTCCCCAGGGCGATGGCGTAGGGAATCTTCCCATCCAGTCGAGCGAAGGCCCGGCTCGCTCTTTGCCATTGCAGGTCTACGTTATTGTCCGTGACATCGCCGTTCTGCAGCACGTACACGATGTTGTGCTTGTCTTTGTTTTCCAGAGCCCATTGGGTCTGCAAGTGAAACAGGCCGGGGTAGGCCCTCGCATAAACCTGTGTATCGGGGAGTATGACGAGCGACCACGGGCCGTGTCCGGCCTGGGCGATGGCATCTGTGGTTCGAGAATCGGTTGTTGCCATCAGGTGACCGGGGTTTATCAGGCCGCCGGACGCGGTCAAACCGGCGGTGGTCTTCAAAAAACGGCGTCGGTCAATGTGGTTCACTTTCGCACCTCTCCAAGACATTGCTGTGACGCGATAGGGCCGAAGGCGGACGGTTTGCCCCATGCCCTGACCCATTCTACGCCAATCCGTCTGAACCGGCACCCCTTTTCTGGTAAGAGGCGGATGCCCGAATCTTCATCCACGGGCCTCGGCCATGCGCACAAGCCCAATAACCTTTTTGACTTGCGCGACCCGGACGGCTAGAATACGCGTAGACCAAGGGGTGTGGGTGATAGCAGGACAGGGCGTGGGGCGGACCGGCAAGACGGCTTTGAATGTAGGAGGCAGATTATGAGCCTGAGAAGACACATCGTGGCGGGGTTTCTGGTGTTGGCCACGGGATTCGCGGCGGCGGATACGTTCAAGCACCGACAGACCGGGGAGGTCTTCCACGGGTTCGCCACCCAGCAGCAGCGCCAGGGCAAGACGCTCGTGTTCGTGGCGGAGGAAAACGCATTCAAGCCGATCAGTCTGTCGGAATATGAGCACACCCTCGACAGCGAGGGACGTCGTGACATGATTTACGTGTTGCCGCTGGACCAGTCGGAAATCCTCTTGTCCAAGGTGGTCAGCGATACCTTGGCTCAGCGGATCTCGGAGGTGTCCAACCAGGGGCCGCTGCTGATCGTGCTGGCGATTGACAGCCCGGGCGGACAGGGCGGCTACATGCGGACCGTGGCCAACGCCGTGCTGAACACGACGAACTGTCCGGTGGTGGCGTTTATCCAGGGCGAAAAACACGGCGGGGCGTACTCGGCGGCGGCGGTTGTAGCCTTGGCCTGTGAGAAGATCTACGTCGCGCCGGGCGCCGTGATCGGGTCGGTCGCGCCGCTGGCGGGCGCCGTGCAAGGCGCGGCCCAGGGGGTCGGGCTTCGGCTGTACAGTCCGGATCACTTGGGCTCGTATGCGGCCTTCGTGGCCTCGCTGGCCGAGCGCAAAGGCCAGCCGGTGGTACTGGCCAAGGCCCTTGTGGACCGAACCATTGACGTCGTTGAGGTCGAGGACCTGGACGGACGCAAGAGCCTGATCGACGTGAAGGATCGTTCGAGCACGCAGAAGGTCTTGCGGCATCTGACGCAGGTGTCCGAACCGATTCATGGTGAGGCGACCGGTGAGGCCAGCAGCGTGGCGACGCCGGGCTTTGTCCTGACGTTGACCGCCGGTCAGGCCCAGGAGATGGGTCTGATTGACGGGGTGGTCGGCAGCGTCGAGGAGATCGCCCGGGCCCGGGGCATTGAGGGGGGGCGCATCGTGCGTTCGCGGCCGGTGGATCAGGCGGTCAAACAATACCAGGGCATGAAGCGGAATATTGAACAGTCGCTGGCGACCGTAGAGCGATTACAGGCCCGGGTGGACGACCTGCATCAGCAGGCCGCCCAAATCGAACAGCAGGTCCGCCAGGGGACCGTCGAGCGCGAGGTGCGGCAGGGCGATGGTTTCTACTACCGCAGTGGTCGTGACCGGTATAACGACCCGTACAGGTACTACCAGGACCGGACCCTGCGGTCGAGCCGGTATGATCGCCGTGGTGGACCTGGTCGTACCGAAACGCTCCGGGCCGAACAGCCGGTGCTGGCGCCGGCGGTGGCTTACCAGCAGCTCCTCCTGGCACTGAATGACCTGATCCGCGAGTATCGCCGCGTGGTCAACATGGCCGAACGGTTCCCCGGCGCGCTGCCGCTTGACCTGACGGTGCCGATGCTTCAGCAGCGTCTGGATGCGGCGGTCGCCCTGCAGAATGACGTACGACGCTGGGTTCCCGCGGGGATTACCCCCGCGCGGCCGGGATATTAGACAAGCGACGCCACCGGGCGGACCATCGGGAGAGCGCAGGTGGGCTTGATCGGAGACGGTGGGATGGCATTGGATCGGCGCCGGTTCCTGGCGGGTAGTGCAGCGGCTGCCGCGGCCTCGGTGATGTCCTTTGGTTTCGAGGAGACAGCCCTGGCCACGGCTGGTGGCCCGGACAGCGGTCAACCCGAACGCGGGTCTTTGTTGCCAACGGGCCGGCTCGGTCGGTATGAGATCACGCGGCTGATCGGCGGCGGCAACCTGACCAGCGGTTTTGCCCACAGCCGCGACCTGCTTTACGTGTCCTCCCTGCTGCGGCACTACTTCACGGATGACAAGGTTTTTGAGACCTGGCGGCTGTGCGAGGCCCACGGGATCAACGCCATGATCCTGCGGGTCGATGACCACGTGATCCACCTGGTGACGGAGTACCGCAGACGCTACGGGGGTACTTTTCACTGGCTGGCCCAGTGCAAGCCGACCGAAGGCAACCTGATGGGCGATGCGCAGCGGGCCCTGGATCACGGGGCGATCGCGGTGTACATCCACGGTGGCGTGGCCGAGAGCTGGGTCGAGCAGGGGCGTATGGACCTGATCGAAAAGACACTCCAAGCGATGCGCAAAACGGGAACGCTCATCGGTGTCGCCGGTCACGAGATCAACGTGGTGATCGCCTGTGAAGCGGCCGGGCTGGACCTCGATTTCTACATGAAGACGCTCAATAGCAAGCAGTACTGGTCCGCCGGCCCGATGCCGCGGCACGACAGCGTCTGGGCCGAGACGCCACAGATCACGATCGACGTCATGAAGGGCGTCAAGCGGCCCTGGATCGGTTACAAGGTCCTCGGCGCCGGGGCCATCCATCCGCGGGAAGGCTTCCAATACGCCTTGGTCAACGGGTGCGACTTCTTGTGCGTGGGGATGTTCGACTTCCAGGTGGCCGAGGACGTGGGCATCATGCGGCGGTTGCTTTCCGCGCCGCTCAAGCGGCAACGTCCCTGGCGGGCGTGAGCCGGTGTGTCGGTGGGCGTGGTGTGCGGAGATCAACCGTGACGTGTGAGGTCGGCAGGCGATTCGGCGTGAGGCTTCTGGCGGTCGTGGCGCTGCTGGTCTCAGGCTGTGCCCGGCGGCCAAGCGGGCCACCTATTCCCATCGTCGAGAGTGTCGCCGACCACGAGGTGGTCCGCATGCCGCTGCTGGCATTGACCGGGGCCGTGCGGTCGGACGTGGAGCAGGTCGTCGTCGAGCATCAGGGGCAACATCGTGCATGGCCGGCCGCCGCCGGTCGCTTCAAGGCCCTGGTCCTGTTGAGCCCCGGCGATAACCGCATCCGCGTGACCACAACAGCCGGCGCTACGGAAGCATTGGTGACGTACCGCGCGGGTACCAACGACCACCGCGTGCGTCTGGTGTACATCGTCCCCAGTGACGCCGAGGGAGGCTTTCAGGCCCCGCCGGGCGAGCCCGCCGACTTGGACAGCGCCCTGCGGCGCCTGGCCCTGGCCGGGCGGCTCCTGCAAACGGCGACGGCCGAGATGATGCACCAAGCGGGCTTTGGCCGCAGGACGTTCGCCCTCGTGGAGGATGAAGACGGCTCGCCTGCCGTGACGGTTCTGCGCACGAGCCTGACCACCGAGCAGGCCCAGGCCATGGGCGGCCTGCAATTGTGGTGGCACTTCCGCGGTGAGCTGCTCGAGCGTTTCGCCGACGAGGCCGACCGGACGAAGTACCTGGCCGTGATGTCCATGACGCGGTTCGTGCCCGGCCGCGGCCAGCCCTACGCCCACACGGCCTTAGGCGAGGGGCCCCTGGCCTTGATCGGCGGCGGGGCCCTGCACACCTGGGCCCAGAGCCTGGACGAACTGCCGGTGCGGTTCAACGATCAGCGACGATCCGCGGACTTCGATTTGTTCGACGACAGTGCCTTTCGCGGCACGTTCTGGGCGACCTACGCGACGAGCCTGGGTTCGGCCCTGCACGAGTTGGGCCATGCCTTCGGTTTGGTGCACAGCGGCGACAAACACGGCGTCATGGAGCGGGGCTTCGATCACATCAACCGCCTGTTCCTGGCCGTCGAGGGCGGCGAGCCCTACACCGATGAGGGTATCCGTTGGGCTCCGACCAGCGCCGCCCAACTCGCCGACAGCCCCTGGTTCGATTGACAACCACTCCATTTTCAGCATAATTGGTTGGGGAGCCCCGAAGCGCGGGCCGCTTTGACGTGTAGGTTCAGGTTGAGGGTCCGGGAGGATTGAAAATGGCTCAAGAACAACCAGTCACCCAGGCCGAGTCTGCGTCCTCGATCAAGCCGATCAAGAAACCGGAGGTCACCATCCTCAGCGACCACGCGATCCTGGGTCCAACGGGTTCCGCGAAGGCCGGGGATAATCCCGAGTCCGATGGGTTCGATCTGGATACACGTCTGGCGGCCGCCTTTGACATTCTGCGGCACCGCTCGACGCAGACGCCGATCACCATCGCCATCTACGGTGATTGGGGCACCGGCAAGAGTTCCGGCATGCGGTATCTCCAGGACCGTCTGGCCCAGTGGAACAGGATGTCAGAAGCGGACCGTGGCGGCCATCCCAAGGTCCACACCGTCTGGTTCGACCCCTGGAAGTACGGTACGCGGATAGACGTCTGGCGGGGCCTAATCGCGGAGGTCATCCTTCACTGTATTGATGTGGCCAACCTGGAAACCGGGGACAAGGCCAAACGCCTCATCTCCGCCGCGGGTGAGTTTGGCCTGTTTCTGGGTCGATCATTCCTGCACGCCTTGAAATCCATCTCGATCAAGGCTCAGATCGTTGACGTGACACCCACCCAGGCCATCGACGCGGTCCTGAGCGATTACAAACAGGTCAGCCATCCTGAGAAGGCCTTCCTGAATGAGTTCGAAGCCACGCTGAGACGGTGGATCGAGAGGTACATTGCGCGAGATGAGCGGTTGGCCATCTTCATCGACGACCTTGACCGTTGCCTGCCGCCGGTCACGTTGGAGGTGCTCGAAGCCCTCAAGCTCTACCTGAATATTCCCAAGTTGATCTTCGTTGTTGGGCTGGACCCGGAAGTCGTCCGTGGGATCGTCCGCAAGCACTACGCGGACAACGGACTTGGGGAAAGAAAGGCCGACAGCTACCTGGAGAAGCTTTTTCAGGTCGAGATCCACATCCCACCGAGCGATCAGCAGATTAAGGAGTTCCTGGCGGGCCAAATCCGCTGCCTGGATGATGCAACCGAAGGATTCTGGACGAAGCAGCTTACCGATGCTTCGAGCCCGGGAGAGCCCGAAACCACTGACACCACATATAAAACCATTGTCGAAAGGCAGATCGAGTATCTATGTCGGGGGAATCCGCGACAGGTCAAGCGCTTACTGAACAGCGCGCTGTTGCGCGCCGCGGCTGCGTACAATGCCAACCTGGAAGGGCTCGCGGCATTGCGATTTGCCCAGGGTGCGCAGGTCTTTCTTATTCAACAACTTATGGAGTTCCGTGGCTTTCCACAACCGGCCAGGCTGCTCTTGCAGGACCGCACTCAGCACTTCTTCAACCAGTGGTCCAAGTTCATTCAGCAGTATCCGGATTTCCGGCCCTTCGCGGACAGGCCTCCTGACGGCATACGTGACGTAGGCGAGATCACGCCTCGCGATCGTGCGGATGACGATCGCCCGACGGCACTTTACGGGGAGCTATTGGCCATGCGGCCGCGCGACGCCGAGGGAAATGTCCTGGAACTGGAAAAAGAAGAGCGGCTATGGGGGCTACTTCAAATCCCCTTCTCCATCGAGGTGGCCGCGTCCGTGCCGTTGCAGGCGGCAGAACCTCCGGCCCCACCTCCGGCAAGTCCTCCATCGACACCCGCCAAGCCGACACGGCCGCAGATACCTCCTGCGACGCCGGCGTCGCTTGCTGATATGCCAGACGTCGTTCGTCGCGCCATTGCCCGGGCGCTGGACAAGCCCGTTGACGTCCTCACCGGGGCAGACCTGAAGATGCTCAAGTCGCTTGATCTGTCCGGTTCCGACCTTACTGATCTGTCGCCCCTGGCGTCGCTGACCGGCTTGCGGGTGCTCAATCTGAGTTGGACGACGGCCACTGATCTGTCGCCCCTGGCGTCGCTGACCGACCTGCAGCAACTCAGTCTGAGTTCTACGCGGGTCACTGATTTTTCGCCCCTGGCGTCGCTGACCGGCCTGTGGTCGCTCTATCTGAGTTCTACGCGGGTCACGGATCTATCGCCCCTGACGTCGCTGACCGCCCTGCGGCGGCTCGATCTGCATTCTACGCAGGTCACTGATCTGTCGCCCCTGGCGTCGCTGACCGACCTGGAGAGGCTCGGTCTGCGTTCTACGCGGGTCACTGATCTATCACCCCTGGCGTCGCTGACCGCCCTGCAGGAACTCAATCTGAGTGATACACAGGTCAGTGATCTCTCGCCCCTGGCGTCGCTGACCGACCTCCAGGTGCTCCATCTGCATTCTACGCAGGTCACTGATCTGTCACCCCTGGCGTCGCTGACCGGCCTGCAGAGGCTCAATTTGAGTTCTACGCCGGTCACTGATCTGTCGCCCTTGGCGTCGCTGACACGCCTGCAGGTGCTCTATCTGCTGGGTTCCAAGCAGGTCACTGATCTTTCGCCCCTGAAGTCGCTGACCGCGCTGCAGGAGCTCGATCTGAGTTTTACCCAGGTCACTGATCTGTCGCCCTTGGCGTCGCTGACCGGCCTGCAGTGGCTCTATCTGCATTCTGCGCCGGTCACTGATCTGTCACCCCTGGCGTCGCTGACCGGCCTGCAAAAGCTCGATCTGAGTGGTGCCAGAGTCGGCGATGCGCAGATAACACAACTCAAGAAGGCCTTGCCGAATGTGGTAATCTCTGGGTAGCCAGGGGTGTAGCTTTTTTACGGCTATGAGTCCTGAGACGGGTTACGTCTGGGGCCTTGATCGGGCTTTGCAGAACCACGCTCCGTCAGGCGACGATATTGACCAGTCGCGATTTGATGACGATGACCTTCTTGATGGGCTTGCCGGCGATGGCGGCCTGGACCTTTTCACAGGCCAGGGCGGTCTGGCGCACGGTCTCCTCCGAGGCGTCGGCGGGGACGGTGATGCGGTCCTTGATCTTGCCGCACACCTGGACGGCCAGCTCCACGTTCTTTTCGCGGGCCAGGGCCTCATCGCAGGCCGGCCACGGCTCATAGGCCAGCGACCTGCCATGCCCCAGCCGTTGCCAAAGCTCCTCGGCGATGTGCGGCGCGAAGGGGCTCAACAGCAGCACCAAGGGCTCCACCACGCACCGCGGCCGCACCGCCAGCCGCCCGAGGTGGTTTACGAAGATCATCATCTGGCTGATGGCCGTGTTGAACCCGAAGCCTTCGATATCGGCCGTGACCTTCTTGATCGTCTGGTGCAGCAGCCGCAGGGTTTCTTCGTCCGCCTCCACGTCCTGCACCGCCGCATCGAGGCCGCCGGTCTGCTCGTCGATGATCGCCCGCCAGGTCTTGCCCAGGAAGCGATGCACGCCCTCCACGCCCCGCATGTTCCACGGCTTGGTCGCCTCCAACGGCCCCATGAACATCTCGTAAAGCCGCATCGAGTCGGCCCCGTAGCGGCTGATCACGTCATCGGGGTTCACCACGTTTTTTAGGCTCTTGCTCATCTTGGCGGGGAACTCCTCCAGCTCCTCGCCGGTTTCCTTATGGAAAAACTTCCCGTCCCGTTCCTCGGCCAGGTCATTGGGCACGAGCACGCCGCGAGGGTCGCGGTAGCTCAGGCCCAGGATCATCCCCTGGTTGACCAGTCGGGTGAACGGTTCGGGCGTCGAGACGTACCCCAGATCGTACAGCAGCAGGTGCCAGAACCGGGCGTACAACAGGTGCAGCACGGCGTGTTCGGCCCCGCCGATGTACAGGTCCACCGGCATCCAGTGGCGTTCCTTCTGTGGATCGGCCAGGGCCGCGTCATTGTGCGGATCGAGATACCGCAGGTAGTACCAGCAACTGCCCGCCCATTGCGGCATGGTATTCGTTTCGCGCCGCGACCGCGTGCCATCGGGCAGGGTTACGTTGAGCCAATCAGTCGCCTTGGCCAGCGGCGGCTCGCCCGTGCCCGTGGGGGCGTAGTCGTCCACCTCCGGCAGCGTCAGCGGCAGCTCGCTCTCGTCCAGGGCGAGGATGCGTCCATCCTCGGTGTGCAGGATGGGGAAGGGTTCTCCCCAATAACGCTGGCGGCTGAAGAGCCAGTCCCGCAGCTTGTAGTTGACCGCGCGCTTGCCCAAGCCGTGCTGTTCGAGCCACTCGGTGATCTGCACCTTGAACTCGGCCGTCGACAGCCCGTCAAAGGGCCCGGAATTGACCGCGGTGCCGTCGCCCGTGAAACACCCCTCCACCGGTTCGGGCGGCCGGACCACCTCGATGATGGGCAGATTGAACGTCTTGGCGAACTCCCAGTCGCGGTCATCGTGCGCGGGCACGGCCATGATCGCCCCGGTGCCATAGCTGATGAGCACGTAATCGCTGATCCAGATGGGAATCCGAGCGTCATTGACGGGATTGACGGCGTAGGCGCCGGTGAACTGACCGGTCTTCTCCTTGGCCAGGTCCGTCCGGTCCAGGTCGCTCTTGCGGGCGGCCTGTTCGCGATAGGCCTCGACTTGGGCGCGGTGCTCGGTGGTCGTGATCTGCTCGACCAGCGGGTGCTCGGGCGCGAGCACCATGTACGTCGCCCCGAACAGCGTATCCGGCCGGGTGGTGAAGACGCGGATGACGCCCTCGTGCCCTTCCACGCGGAAGTCCACGTCCGCGCCGACGCTCTTGCCGATCCAGTCGCGCTGCAGCTTTTTGATCGACTCGGGCCAGTCCACGCTCTCCAGCCCTTGCAGCAGGCGTTCGCAGTACTTGGTAATGCGCAACATCCATTGGCGCATGGGCTTGCGAATCACGGGGAACCCGCCGCGCTCGCTGACGCCGCCGACGACCTCTTCGTTCGCCAGCACCGTCCCCAGCTCCGGGCACCAGTTCACCGGGGCGTAGTCCTCGTAGGCCAGGCGGTGGTCGTCGATGTACCGCCTGCGGTCCTCCTCCGAGAGCCCATCCGGAAGGGGCAGTTCCTCGATGGGGCGAGCCTTTTGAAGCTCATCGTCGAACCATGAATTGAACAGGTTGAGGAAAATCCACTGCGTCCATTTGAAGTACGACGGATCGGTCGTGTTGACCTCGCGGTCCCAGTCGTACGAAAAGCCCAGGCTCTGGATCTGACGTCGCATGTTGTCGATGTTGCGTTGCGTGGTCTCGGCCGGGTGCGTACCGGTCTGGATGGCGTATTGCTCGGCCGGCAGCCCGAAGGCGTCCCAGCCGATCGGGTGCAGCACGTTGAAGCCCCGCATCCGCTTGTAGCGTGCAATGATGTCGCTGGCGGTGTAGCCTTCCGGATGACCGACGTGCAGGCCCGCTCCCGATGGGTAGGGGAACATGTCCAACACGTAGTATTTGGGTTTGGGGGGATTCGGGGCGTCCGGGTCGCCCGGCCCGGTGGCGCGAAAGGTCTTGTGGGCCAGCCAGTGGTCCTGCCATTTCTTCTCGATTGCTGCGAAATCGTATGTTCCATTGCTCATCTTGCATCCCGTCCGTGTGCCGTTGTGGGCGAGTTGGATCGGCCGACGGTCTGGAAGCGTCGGTTCGATGTTCAGAGAAACGGTCATTATACCCGCCCCCGCTCCCGGCTCAAGGGCCTGTCGCGGACCGGCGCCGCCCATGGCCCTGCGACCCGACCGGGGCATGGTGAATTCGACCGGGTTCGTCACGGCCACGTGCGGCGCAGGCGGTCGAGTACCGTGGTGACCAGGCCCGAGCGGGCGGTCGGGCCGCTGTCTCGAACGCCTGCGGGCAGGATCTCCCAGCGATTACCGGGCCCGCGAAGACCGACGCGAGCGTATGGGCGGCCTTGCTCATCCTGACGGATCGGGCCGACCGCGAGGACCCACGTGGCCGAGGTCTGATGAGCCACGCTCTCGGCCAAGCGGTGCAGAGTGCTGTCGTCATCTCGCTCCGGCACGTTGGATACGTTCATTATTCGTGCAAGCCCCGCCATGGTCGGTGCCATGAACGACCCGATGAGCACATCGTCCAAGGCCTCCGTGCCGTGGTCCGTCAACGCGGCGGCCAACGCGCCTCCCGTGCCCACCTCCAGCATCGCCAGCGTCGCGCGCTCGGCACGCAAGCGGCCCAGCACGCATTCCTCCAGCGAGGCATCGCCGGTGGCATAGATGTATTCGCCCAGGTGCTCGCGGAGGGCCCGTTCGATCCGTCGGAGCCGCAAGTGGTCCTCGGCGGTGTCCCCGGTCAGCCAGAATGAGAAATCGACCCGGCTGTCGGCGAATTGAGACTCGATCAGGATGTCCGGGTTGGGGCGCACGTGCTCGGTCAGGACTTGGGCGATCCGGGATTGCCCGATCCCCACGAAGCGAACCCGGAGCGAGCAGCCCGACGGCCGGACGCCGAATCGCCGCGACAGGTACGGCACCAGCTCGTCCCGGACCATCGGCTGCAACTCGTGCGGCGGCCCCGGCAGGGCGACAATGACGGCGTCGGGCGATTCAAACACCAGGCCGACCGCGGTCCCGTGCGGGTTGTCCAGGTAACGGCCCGTGGCAGGGACGCGGCACTGGCGGCGCAGATTGGCCCGGAGCTGCTCTGGTGCGGTATCCAGACGGGCGGCCATTCGCGCCAGCACATCGGGGTCCTCCTTGAGCGGGATGCCCGTGAACTGCGACAGCGCCTCCCGCGTGATATCGTTGTGGGTCGGCCCCAGCCCGCCGGTCACCAGCACCAGCGGTGCCTTTTGCACGGCAAACTCTAACGCGGCGCCGAGACCCTCATACGTATCGCCGACGGACAGCGCGGCGATGCACTCCAGACCCAGCGGTCGAAGCGTCCGCGTCAGAAACGGTGTATGTCCATCGGCATAGATGCCCGTCAGGAGCTCATCCCCTGTGACGATAATCACGTATCGCGTGGCGGATGCCGTGGCTGAAGGGGACACAGAATCGGGGCTCGTGCACCCACACGGAGTGAAGAGCAACGCTAGAAGTAGGGCGGATGCGGACAGGTGATTCTCGATTCTCTTCTGCATGCCGATGCATCTCCAACCGGTTCGTAACCGCATCGCAGCGAAAGCCCATGGTCGCACAAGTCGGATCCTGGACGACCGCCCGATTGTAGTGCGCTGCAGGCTATTGTGCCAATGCTTCATTGGGCGGCCTATCGCGGCCGAGAAAGGCACGACACGACGGGACAACCCGTGGTACAATCCCCTGCAATCGCATTCGAGACGATCCGTGGAGGCCGCTGTTATGGATTCATGCATCGCAGACCAGTCTGGAGGGAGATTCGCATGGGGGCTCGTGGAGAGGGCCGGTCGTCGGTGGGCCTGTCTTGTGGGAGTGTCGTGCCTGGTGCCGTTGGCGTGGGGTGCGGGTTGTTCGGCCGTGCCGACGACAGGGGTGGACGGGCACTTCCATGCCGTGGAGATATTCCCGCGAACGGCCGATCACGTCCACGGCTCTACGGTGGTGGAACTGCCCAACGGCGATCTGCTGGCGGCGTGGTTCCAGGGCTCGGGCGAGCGATGGGCCGATGACGTGGCCATCATGGGAGCGCGGCTGCCGCGCGGCCGGCGGTCGTGGAGCCAGCCCTTTGTTATGGCCGATGTGCCGGGCTTCCCCGACATCAACCCGATCCTTTTCCTGGATGGGCGGCAGCGTCTTTGGCTCATGTGGTATACCGTGATCGCCAATCAATGGGAGACCTCTCTGCTCAAGTACCGCATCAGCACCGACTACGATGGGCAGGAATCGCCGGTGTGGGCGTGGCAGGAGGTGTTGCACGTCAAGCCCGGCGACCCGGCCGAGCGGGGCATCCAGCCCGAAGATCGCTTCGTTCGTTCGGTGGATCGGCAGGTGGAGGCGTATGGGAAATACCTGTTGGAACTCGCGCGACTGCACGAATTTGGGACGGCTGACGAGGTCCGCACGGCCTGGCAGGAGTGGAGCCGGCAACTCATGGCCAAGGCCCGGGGCGAGGACATGGTCCGCAAGGGCATTCTGGTCGATTCCGCCGGGCAGAGGACCGCGGCGATGCTGGGGTATCCTTACTTTCGGCGTATGGGCTGGCAAACAAAGAACAAGGCCATCCTCCACGATCGTGGGCGGCTGATCGTGCCGTTGTACTCGGATGGATTCAGCTTTTCGCTCATGGCCATCACGGAGGATGGCGGCCAGACCTGGTGGTTCAGTGAGCCGCTGGTCGCAGCCGGCAACATTCAGCCGAGCATCGCGCGCCGGGCGGATGGCACGCTGGTCGCTTATATGCGCGATAATGGCCCGCCTCCCCAGCGGCTGCACGTCAGCGCATCCGCCGACGGGGGCCTGACGTGGAGCCCGGTCCGCGACAGCGGGTTGCCGAACCCCGGATCGGGGGCCGATATCGTGACCTTGACCAACGGTCATTGGGTTCTGGCGTACAACGATACTGAGCAGGGGCGACGCCGCCTGGCCGTGTCGCTGTCGATGGATGAAGGCAAGACGTGGCCGTTTACGCGCTATCTGGAGAACGACCCCCGCGAGGTGTCCGTGGCCACCCGAAGCCACTATCCGAGCATTATCCAGGGTCGCGGCGGCGAGTTGCACGTGGTCTACAGTTACCATCGCAACGATCAGCCCGGCGCCCCGGCCAAGACCATCAAGTACGCCCGGTTCGATGAGGCCTGGATCCGCGCCGCCCCGTAGCCGCCATCCCGACATGGGATGCACACCCTGCCCGTGCTGTCGGTCCGCCGCCCAACCCGAGCCTGCGCGGACATGGGCGGGCCGACTGCCTTGTCAGGGAGCCTCCGCCAATCCATTCGGCTGTTCCGTTGGAGAGGCCACTTGTGGGGCTGAGACTGTCATACTATCATGTAGAGCGGTATTGTAGAGGAGGCTGCAGAAACGATCACCGGGCTTTCTTCGGATGAACGTGCCCGCTTCCTGGAGGGTCCGTGAGTCAGAGAGGTAGCGTATGACCGGGCATCAGGACAACATCATCGTCTCAGATCGTATCATGGGGGCGCTCCTGGGCATGGCCGTGGGCGATGCGTTGGGCCTGCCACGAGAAGGGCTTTCTCCCCGGCGAGCACGTCGGGTTTTTGGGGATCGGCCGCTGCGCCATCAGTTTGTCCTCCGCCGCGGCATGGTGAGTGATGACACCGAGCACGCATGTCTTACGGCCCAGGCGTTGGTGGAGAGTGCGGGTGACGTGGACCGCTTTGCGCGGTCTCTCGCCCGCCGGCTTCGATGGTGGCTGGTGGGATTGCCGGCCGGCGTGGGTTTTGCCACGTTACGCGGTATCTGTAAGTTGTGGCTTGGGTTCGGTCCGGCGAACTGTGGGGTGCCGTCGGCCGGGAACGGTCCGGCCATGAGGGCGCCCGTGATCGGTCTGTACGCGGGAAGCGAACCGGACTTGCTGAGACGTTTGGTGCGTGTCTCGACGCGGATGACGCATACGGATGAGCGCGCCGAGCAGGGTGCGCTCATCATTGCGCGTGGGTGTTACCGGGCCATGACTGCATCTTGTGGGGAGGTTCACTGGAAAGACCTTCTGCCCGATCTGCGCAAGTGGGTGACGAACGAAGCGATGCTTGAGGCCTTGGATGTGGTGGGGGCTTGTCTTGCTGAGAACCTCCCCGCGGACGCCACGGCCTCTCGGTTGGGTCTATCGCAGGGGGTGACAGGCTACATTGTTCACACTGTGGTTATGAGCCTTTACTGTTGGCTGCGAAACCCGACAAGCTTCAGGGACGCCGTCGAGGACGTGATCCTTTTGGGCGGAGACACCGACACGACAGGCGCAATTACCGGCGCTCTGGCCGGCGCGACCTTGGGCGTTGAGGCGATTCCCCCCGAATGGATGTCGGGCCTCATGGAGTGGCCTCGCTCGCGGGAGTGGATGCGTCGCCTGGCGTGCTTGTTGGCCGAGCAATCTAGCCGTCCGGCGGGACAGCGGACGGGCGATCGCCTGCCCCTGTTTTGGCCCGGCATCGTGCCAAGGAATATCTTCTTCACGGGAATTGTGCTGCTGCACGGCCTGCGAAGGCTTTTACCTCCTTACTGAACTGACTTGTCCAACTCGGAAGGGGGGACCGAACGCTTCTTGGACCAAGGCTGGATGCCTGAGCGGGGTTTTTGCTTGTATCGGCGTGCAGGGAACGGTTCAATGGACGGCAAAGGTTCACCGCGAAAGGGAGGACAAACCATGACCGTGATCGACTTTCTCAAGCAGGCGAAGGTGGCGTACGAGGTGCTGGAGCATCCGGCGGCGTTTACGGCCCAGCAGGTTGCGGCCGTGGAGCACGAGCCGGGGCGGTTTGTCGCCAAGGCCGTGATCGTCAAGGCCGACGGCGAGCCCGTCATGTGCGTGGTGGCCGCCCCGCGGAAGGTGGACCTGGAGAAGGTCCGGGCCCATCTGGGGGCAGGCAAGGTCGAATTGGCCGAGGAAGCGGAGCTGGGCCGCCTTTTCCCGGATTGCGAGCTGGGGGCCGAGCCGCCGATCGGCAGGATGTACGGGGTGCGCACCCTCATCGACCGGAGCCTGGAATCGGCCGACCACGTGGTCTTCGCGGCGGGCTCGCACGAAAAGGCCGTTCGGATGGCCATGCCGGACTACCGCCGTGTCGTTGAGGGCGAAGCGGCCAACGTGAGCGTGTAGCCCACCGGCGTGTCATCCTCGTCGGGCAGCGCTCAGTCGGACAGACGGATGCCGACGGGCTTGCCGGTCGGGTTCAGCATGTGGTCCAGGGCGGTGCGGGCCGCCTCGAAGTGGGGATTTTTCTCCAGAATCCGGCGGTACTGGGCGACGGCTTCGTTAGTACGGCCCGACTGCGCCAGGGCGTGGGCCAGGCAAAGCCGAAAGTGCGGCCGATTGGGGAAGCGATCCACGACGAAGCTGATATGCTCGGCGGCTTTGACGTAGCGCTGCAACTGGTACAGTCGCGTCGCGTAGTTGTACCGCAGGTGCCAGTCGTCCGGATGGGCGGCGATGGCGGCGCGGTAGGTCTCCATCGCTTCCTCGAGCCGGGCCTGATCGAGCCTGGCCATGGCCTGGTCGATGGCCTGCTGTGCCCGGGCCTGGCGCTCGGCGTGGTCAAGCTGACTTGGGAACGGGGGCCGGGCCATCATCTGGACCATGGCGGCGGCGGTATTGACCTCGTCCCAGGGGGTGTAGGCCAGGCGGGCGGCACATTGGTCGCGGCTCAGGGGCTCCAAGGCGCCGGTCGGCTCAATGGAACGGACCTGCCGTATCAGGTCCACGACCTGCGTGAAGATCATCCGGGCCAGCTCATGGTCCCCCTCGAACGAGGGGTGCACGTGGTCGCGGAAGGCCTCGTTGCCGGGGATGCCATCGGGACACAGCGGTGATTCGGCCAGGAGCCTCTCGGCGTCGAGAAGCCGAACGTGGGGGTGTTCGATATCGGCTACGGCCCGGCGCATGATCTCATTAAGGGTGGAATCGGCACGGAACTGCAACGCATCGTAGTCCCGGGCCAGCGTATAGTGGTCGTATGCCTCGGCGGTCCTGCCCGCGGCCAACAGACACCGGGCCGTGCGGAAATGGAGGTCGGCATATTCCGGGTCGATCACCAGGGCCCGCCGGTAGGCGTCACACGCAGCGGGCCAGTCCTGTCGTTTTTCAAGCTCGATTCCCTGGCTGTAGGCGGCCTGCCACGCCTCAAGCTCGTTTCGCGTCAGGTCCGGCCGGTGCAGCGAGGCCAGGGGCGGGCAGTCCCGCAGGTTGACCGGCACCGTGAGGACCAACACCGCGGCGCCGCTCTGGGTGGTGGCTTGGCAGATCCGCGAGAGATTGGTCTGAAAATTGTGGTAGACGGGTTGCCGGCGCGGATCGCTGCGGGCGACTTGATGCTCCCGGAAGAACTCCATTGTCTGGGGTTCCCTCTTGGTCCGGGGCGCATCAGGAGGGCCGTTGATCGCGATCGCCATGGCTTGGCAGACGCGGGTGGTCTTGAGCCGGTGCAGTGAGGGGATCAGGGCCGGGTGCCGGGCCAGGAAACTCTCGGGTCCATAGAGGCCGCAGATTTCGTTGTTGCCCATGTAGACGACGAAAAGATCGACCTCCAGGGGCGCGCATTGCCGGGCTATGGGGACGATCATGTGGGAGTTGATGCCCCGGATCGCGGCGTTGACGACCTCAATACGCTGATCGGGGTAGGCGGCTTCGAGCATGGCCTGCAGGATACGGGCAAAGCCGAAGGCCGGGTCGGGCGTGCCCATGGCGGCCGATTCGCCCAGGACGACGACGCGGAGGGTCTGTGGGGGCTTGGCCCGGGCCAGAAGGCAGGGATCGGGCGAGCCGGGCGGCGTGCGATGGTAGAACCACACGAAGCGGTCGTTCGTGGTGACGATTCCGGGCTTGGCCGTCTCAATGAAAAAGGCCGAATCATAGCCGAAGCCCGCCAGGCGGAGGGCGACTTCGGCCAGGGCAAAGACCAGCAGAGGGACGCCCACGGCCAGACCCAGGCGGACCATCCAGGCCCGTTTGCCGCAGAAAAGGCGTGTCCGGGGCGCCAGGTCAGGGGGCGGATTTGTGGCGGACCGGGTGCTCGTCCCCGCGCCGGGGGCGCGAAGATCTCCCCGTTTCGTCCTTCTCCTGCTCCTGGCCACGGTTCGGTTCTCGAAAGGTAGCGCTCGGTGGTCCGCCGGGGATCCCGCACCTGCACAGGTCCGACTGATCCGCCCCCTGACATGGCGGACGTCCGAGAACCGCTTTGCGACGAGTCCATCCTATCCACCCCGAATGGCGTGGTCAAGCCTCTGTCGGGGTTTCTTCTTATAGAAGCGCCTTGGGGTTCGGCGGGGCTTTTTTTGAATTTTTTGGTTTTTTTGGGTTTGCAGGCAGCCGTCTGCGTGGCTATACTCCCGTTTTTGCGATAGCCCCAAGCGTAGGAAATCCCTACAGTTCGCATGTAGCCGAGGCGCCGGGGCGGTGTTTCCTGAGCCGGGACTCGGTGGGGTAGGGGCGTTTTGGGCCGCTGCTGCTGTAGCTCAGCCGGTAGAGCGCGTCCTTGGTAAGGACGAGGTCACGGGTTCAAATCCCGTCAGCAGCTCAGTGACAGCCATAGGGAGCGCACGGGCCCGAGGCGGTGGGAACGTCGGAGTGTACCTTAGCACATAGTCAGGTCAGAGCAGAATTAAGGACTGAGCAGGACATTGATGGCCAAAGTGCCAGGAGGTTACTGAGCAATGGCAAAGGCGGTATTCGAGCGGACGAAGCCCCACGTCAACATCGGGACGATTGGACACATCGACCACGGCAAGACCACGTTGACCGCCGCGATCACGATGCGGTTGGCGCACAAGGCCGGGAAGGGAAACATCAAGAAGTTCGATGAGATCGACAACGCGCCCGAGGAGAAGGAGCGCGGCATCACGATCAATACGGCTCACGTCGAGTACGAGACCGAGAAACGTCACTATGCCCACGTGGACTGTCCGGGCCACGCCGACTACGTGAAGAACATGATCACCGGGGCCGCCCAGATGGATGGGGCGATTCTGGTGGTGGCGGCCAGCGATGGCCCGATGCCGCAGACGCGGGAGCACATCCTGTTGGCCCGTCAGGTGAACGTGCCTCGGATCGTGGTGTTCCTGAACAAGGTGGACCAGGTGGACG
>NPIE01007005.1_pt1 | contig 96245 bp, 98 predicted proteins | sample 8637661 | NCBI WGS metagenome assembly NPIE01 (sample SAMN07420842, study PRJNA396082) | bioreactor metagenome | isolation source: sample BA12 brine-fed electro-methanogenic bioreactor BA | place: Japan: Kochi | collected 2016-12-09
ATCTACGCATTTCACCACTACACCTGGAATTCCACCTCCCTCTCTCATACTCTAGCCCGACAGTTTTGAACGACCTCTCCCAGTTAAGCCAGGAGCTTTCACATCCAACTTACCAGACCGCCTGCACGCGCTTTACGCCCAATAAATCCGGATAACGCTTGAGGGTTCTGTGTTACCGCTGCTGCTGGCACAGAATTAGCACCCCCTTATTCATAAGGTACCGTCAATCCGAAGACTTCTTCCCTTATAAAAGCTTTTTACACCCCGAAGGGCTTCTTCAAGCACGCGGCGTCGCAGGATCAGGGTTTCCCCCATTGTCCAATATTCTCGACTGCTGCCTCCCGTAGGAGTAGGGCCCGTGTCTCAGTGCCCTTGTTGGCGATCAGGCTCTAACCTCGCCTACCCGTCATAGCCTTGGTGCGCTTTTATCACACCAACAAGCTGATAGGTCGCGGGCTCATCACATTCCGGCATACTTGCGTATACCTTTACTCAATCCTCCTTATGAAGGTTTGAGACTATCGGGAATTAGCCGATCTTTCAACCGATTATGCCCGAGAATGGGGTTGATTACCCACGTGTTACTAACCCATTTGCCATGCCACTAAAAGTAGCATTCGACTTGCATGCCTTATCCACGCCGCCAGCGTTCATCCTGAGCTAGGATCAAACTCTCTAAAAAAAAGTTTCTTTCGAAACAGCTCAAAAAAAATTATCTTACTTTAATTATCAAGGTTCTCTCTTTTTCAAAAATAAATGCAGGAATAATTATCCTGAATTATAATCTCGCCCAGAAACTATATTAAATTATATAGCGTATACTATATCATATACAATACCTGTATAGTCTTTTTATTGAAATTTGTCAAGCGTCTGTATGCGTCCACATCAAAATCAAATAACACACTCATCAATTGCATTCCATGCGAGCATAAAAACAATATCCAGGATAACTACATTCAGAACACCCCGATGATCCTGTTCCACCACTTCTACCACTATAAGAACGCCCAGTACAAGTCCATCCACTCATAACAGGGCACGTATAATGCATCCCTCCACATGGCTGAGTGATAGCATTTTGTATGCCAGTAATAATCGAACAAGTTGGACAACAAGAGTTACATGCTGGACAAGATAATGTCCCTGTTTGATTTATCCCGTATCTAATTCCGCTCCTAACATTATTGGGTGATAAATTGGCGATATTGTAGGCTCCGCCAGCTGTTGAGACAATATCGCCCTCACTAAAAGGCAGTCTTTCTCTCGGTATTTTCTTGGTTGAATTATTGTATATGATATTATTAGAGGAGTCATAGATATGGCCCCTAACTCTCATATTTCCATTGATATCGAGTTTTTGTGTTGGACTTACTCCCACACCAACATAACCATTCACGCCTAGGTTTCCTAATGTTAGATTTCCCACCTTGATCTGAGAGCCACTACCCACATTAATCGGCAAAGCTACATTGCCACCTGTTGGTGCTGCACCTGGAGAACTCCAAGCCAAGACCACAAAACTAACAAAGAAAATCGAGAACACTATTCCACAAAATATACTAATATTTTTTATTATTTTCATAATTTTTTAGTTATTAAATCATTTTAATATTATTAAAGATTTTTGTCAAACAAAAAAACTAGCAAGTGTTGCTAGTTTCGTGGAGCCGACAGGGTGATTCGAACACCCGACCTACTGTTTACAAAACAGTTGCTCTACCACTGAGCTATGTCGGCAAACTAATTATCTTTACTATTACTCTTCCTGATATTATAAAGGTGGTCTGCTATTCTTTTTTCAAAACGCAATATTAAAACTCTTGTTCGAGAAAGTATTCTTTGATAAATATTTACCCAAGAAAATTCCGAAACTAAACTACTATTTTTCAAATCTAATAATTTCTTTTTAAAAAAGTTTTCTCTTTTTTCGTAAATACTGGCATCGATGCTACACAGCTGAGGAATCTTTTTACAGAAAAGGACGGCAATCGCTAGAAAACTAATTAATAAAAAAAAGAAAAATATTTGCTCAATAATCATAATTCGTAACGAACAAACCTAGCAACTGTCATATTCTCCCCTGTCTTTGCGATACATTCTTTTACTAGGTCGCTAATAGTTTTAGAATCGTCTTTGACCCATGGTTGAGACATCAGTGAAACTTCTTTCTTGTAGTTGCTAATCTTGCCTTGAACCATTTTCTCTACTATCTCTTCGGGCTTACCACTATTCTTAGCTTGCTCTAAATAAATTGATTTTTCTTTTTCTAAAACATCTGCTGGAATTTCTTCTTCGCTAACAAACATAGGTTTCATAGCTGCAACCTGAAGACAAATTTCTTTTGAGAGGTTTTCAAAATCTTCCGACTTAGCTACAAAATCAGATTCACATCGGACGTCCAACAAAACACCAATCCTTCCATTTTGATGAATATATGATGATATTCTTCCCTCTCCTGTAATCCTTTCGGACTTTTTAGCGGCCATAGCTTGACCTCTTTTTCTTAAAATCTCCTTAGCAGCTTCGATGTCCCCTCCGGCCTCTTCGCAAGCTTTTTTACATTCCATTAAAGATATGCCTGTTTCCTCACGAAGTTTTTTAACGTTATCTAAATCGCTCATATTATTTTTTTAAAGATAAAACTTTTTCTTTTAAATTATTTAATATATATGATACTGACGATACCGCATCATCATTAGCAGGAATAATATAGTTAGCTAGTTCTGGATTAACATTAGTATCAGCAATAGCTACAATCTTAATGTTTTCATCTAATGCCTCTTTTACAGCTAAAGCATCTTTTTCCATATCTAGAACAAAGACAACATCGGGAAGTTTGGACAAGCTTTTTAATCCTTCAAATCTTTTCTTTAAAGATTCAATCTCTCTAGAAATATCTAGCTGTTCTTTCTTAGTATACTTTTCCAAAGAACCATCTTCTTTTTGTTTTTCTAAATCTTTTAAGTGATCTACCCTCTTTTTGATGTTCCCGAAATTAGTAAGAGTTCCGCCAAGCCACCTCTCAGTAACATAAGCAAAATCACAATCGTTAGCAAAGCCCTCGACAATATCTTTTAATTGGACTTTAGTTCCTACAATTAAAACCTTTCCATCTTTGGATATTGAGTCTAGTAAAAAATCAAAAGCTTCCTTCATCTTATCCTCAGTCTTTGAAATATCAATAATATTTACACCACCCCTTACACCATGGATATATGGCTCCATTTTAGGATGTTTTTTGTTTTTCTTGTGACCAAAATGTAACCCTGCCTCAATCATCTTTTCGGCCTCTGTTTTATTCAAATTAACTTCTTCTTTTAAATTCATATACTTAATTACTTAATAGTGTCATTAATTTAACATTATTTTAAAATTAAATCAAGACCAATTGCAATAACAACAAAAATATGTTAACCAGACAATGGAGGTCAAAAATGAGATCTTTGAAAACCGTTCTCGTAAAAGGAGATGATGTGATGGAAGTCTGGCTCAGACTTCTAAGGTACTGTGTTCAGAACAAATCCGAAGCCAGCTTCGGAGACGAGAACAACCCAAAGAGAATTGGGGCAGAAATATGCTCCAGGGTTGTCCTAGAAGAAAACGCCGTCAATCAGTTGATTGATGGTGCAGCTCTTGGCGATGATCTTCGCCTACCTTTCAGGAGAGGAGCTATCCAAAAGTATATTGATGAATATACACTGGAATACATTGAGGAGCAGGCTCAGCTACCCACTGGTCACAATCAAAAATTTACCTACACCTACTACGATAGGTTCCGTAGGTATCCAGTGGGCACCGAGAAGATTGACCAGGTTTCAATCTTGAGAGAAAACATTGGAAGACAAATCAAATCTGAAATCTTTTCCAATCGTCACCAGATGATTACATGGATTCCAGAAATAGACATTATGTCTTCTGAGCCACCTTGCCTACAGAGGGTGTGGATGTCTAGGGTAGACACACGATCAGTTGAGGCACACCTCGATTGGAGGTCTCGTGATGGCTATGGAGCATGGCATGTCAATCTAATCGCAATCATCTCTATGCTTTATAGAGATATTGCGTTGCCAAATGGAGTAAGAATTACAAGAGTAATTGACTCTTGCGATTCATTCCATGTCTATGCGGGAGATTTACAGAAAGTTGAATCTATTGTATAGACGGAAGGGGTACTAATAAAAAAGTACCCTTTTAAACTTTTAGTCTTGATTTTTCAATTAAATCTGGTATTATTCAAAAGTAGATAATAAAATATAAAATGAAGAAAGAAATTCATCCAAAGTATTTCAAAGATTCAAAGGTTACTTGTTCTTGTGGTAACACATTCACAATTGGTTCTACACAAGAATTAATTAACACAGAGATCTGCTCTGCTTGCCATCCATTTTATACTGGCAAGGAGAAAATCGTAGACTCTATGGGACGAGTAGAAAGATTTAAGAAGAAGCTCGAAAAAAAAGCTAACTTAGATCAAAAGAAATCCTAATGAATTTTGATATTACTCCTCTAAAAAAAGAATACGAGGAAATATTGCAAGAAATCAGCAACCCTGATGTGATTTCTGATTGGGAAAGATTTGAGATAATATCTAAAAGAAAGAAAAGACTAGAGATTATCTTTGAAAAGAAAGAAGCGCTAGATAGCTTAGAAAGGCAAGAGAAAGAAAATAATAATATATTAGCCTCGGGAGAAGAAGATTCAGAGCTTATTCAATTAGCAGAGAGTGAGCTAGAAATAATATTGGTTGAAAAAGAGAAATTAAGAAAATACCTCAAAAGCTTAATTGATAATATTGATAGAGAAGAACCCACCATAAAAGAAGGAGCTGTGATTGTTGAAATAAGAGCAGGAGCAGGAGGAGATGAGGCAGCTCTATTTGCCGAAAACCTTTTTAGAATGTACTCTCGCTATGCCCAAATAAAAGGATGGGAGTTAAATATACTAAACTCCAACAGAACTGAAATAGGAGGACTTAAAGAAATCATATTTGAGCTTAAGAATGGTGATGTCTATTCCTTTATGAAATATGAAGGTGGTGTCCATCGCGTTCAAAGAATTCCTGAAACCGAAAAAGGAGGGCGAATACACACATCTACAGTATCGGTAATTGTAATGCTTAAGCCCAAAAAAGGAAGAGTTAAAATAACCCCAGCTGAGTTAAAAATAGACACATATAAAGCATCTGGTCCTGGAGGCCAATATGTAAACAAAAGAGAAAGTGCTATTAGAATAACTCACTTACCAACTAATACTGTGGTAACATCTCAAACTGAGAGAAGCCTAGCTCAAAACAAAGAAAGCGCTATGGCAATCTTGGAGGCTAAGATATTAGAAAGTATTGAGCAAGCGCAAGATGAGAAGATTAAAAAAGAAAGAAAAGAACAAGTCTCTAGTAGCGACCGATCAGAAAAAATAAGGACATATAATTTTCCTCAAGACAGAATAACTGATCATAGAATATCAAAAAACTGGAGTAATATTGAGAAAATAATGGAGGGTAACCTCGATAGCGTCATCGAAGAACTTCAAAAAAGTTTAGAGTAAACTACTTACTTTGTTTTAAAACATTAATATCTCTTTGGAAAGAGTCAGCTCTTACCAGAACCTGATCTGCATAGAAATAATATGCGGAATTTGTCGTTGATCCAGAAAAATAAATCATAGCTGCCCGCCACTCTCCTTCTTTGGTTTGAGCTTTGGCACCATAATCAGATAAGTATAATCCAGATGCTAAAAATGCATCTCTAATATTCCAAGGGCTAGCAGGGCGACCAAGAATTGTTTGTAATCTTGGACGATAACCCATCCATGTAGTAGGAATAAACTGAGCTGGACCCATGGCTCCCCCCCAACCAAAACTCATCGGACAAGATATTGGTGTTTTGTAAGGATCAAGGCCTAATTCCCCAGTGATAATTAAAAAGTTTGCGACATCATCTCTTCTAGAATTTGGAGGAGTGGCCATTCCCCTATTTCTTAAGTTCTCTGCTGGGTCAGAAGACAAATAGCACTGACCAACATTTTTACCAATAGCAGACTCCTGTTGTAAAATCGATAAGAGAAATGCGGGCCTCACTCCAGTAATACCCTCTACCCATAGCGCGATTTCGTAAGCTTCTCCGAATGTTGGAGCTTTTGATGTTGGAGTTCCTGCAAGCTCAAAGATACGAGCTCTAATTTGTGCGGCTTGCTGTTTTAAAGTTTCCAATTCTTGCTTTTGGCTTGCCTCTTTATTTTGAGCATTTCTTAACAATGACTCCTGAGCAGCTTGTATTCTTCTGGTTTCTTCGGCCTGAAGTGCTTGGACTCTAGCCATTTGCTCAGTCTCAGTTCTCTTACCATCAAGATTATCTTTTTCAATTTCTAAATTAACCTTGAGTGTGGTTATTTCTCCTAACAAATCTCTAGTTTGACCAGATAATATTTCTAAACCCAAAACGCTATCGAAAAAATCACTAATATTATTTTCGGATAAAAATATTTCTACTGTAGATTTTTTATCTTCTTCGTAAATCGCCCTTAAGTTTCCACCAAGCTTCCACCTTAAATCTTCTATCTTAACAATCGTAGTATTTATTGAGCTTTGAGTTTGCTGTATTTGCCCAGTGAGAGTTCTAACTGTAGCTTCGGCTTGTTTTATCTGAGCATTTAACTGGTCTATCCTCTTTTTGATATTATTAACTTCGTATTGTAGTCTCTCTCTTTCTGCTTTGGTTACAGTAACATCTCTTTCCTGAGATACTATCTTGGCCTCTAACTCAGCTAATTGTTGTTCTAATTTAGTTCTTTCTTGCTCGGCATTTGTTTGAGCAAAAACCGAAGATAATCCGGTCAAAAGCATACCGATTATTACAATAGCAACTATTATTGTTTTAATCTTTTTTTTGCTCATTTAAATTATTCTTCTATAACTTCTTCTTTTACCTTTTTCTCTACCTTAGCGACAGATTCAACATTCTCCTCTATTGGAGCCATTTCCTCTTCCTTTTCCGCCTCGGTCACTAAAGCAATAATTTCTTCAAGATCCTTTAAGATTTCTACTCCATCAGGAACAATTAAGTCTTTTATGGTAACAACATCGTCAAAAGTTTTTAATTCCTCTACACTTACCTTTATATCATGAGGTAGTTTTTGAGGCAATGCCTTAACATCAACTTCTAGAAAGTTTTTAACAAGAGTTCCGCCAAGATCTTTGACAGCAGGAGCTATACCAGTAAATGTAATCGGAACAGAAACCTCTACTTTCTTTTCAAGATTTGGTTGATAAAAATCAACATGGATAAAATCTCCACTCAATGGATCTCTCTGAACTTCATGAACTAAAACAGAATACTTAGCCCCATCGCTAGATTCTAGAGAAATCAAAGTGCTTTCTCCGGCCGAAGCAAACAATGTGCTGAATTCTTTAAGATTTATACTAATATTATTATTTTCTATTCCGGGACCATAAACTACGGCAGGAATAAAATCCGGTTTTTTTTCTTCTAATCGTTTTGCAAAAGATAACTTCATATTTTTAAATTATTTTTCTATTATAGTAATACACTGAACAGGACAAGCATCGACGGCATCCTGCATACACCCTAAGTCTTCTAGCTCTGAACCATTATCCTTTAGGGTAGCTTTTCCATCTTCGGACATTGTCCAATGATTAGGGCAGATTGAAGCACAAATACCACAACTAACACACGCATCTCTATCATGATTTATTTTATACATATATTTCTTGTTTATTCTAATACTAGATTAACAGATATTAAGAAAAAATCAAGAGTTTCTTAGTTACTACTTGCCCCACCCTATTTTTAGATTCACTAAGTAAATCATAAGGCGCATAATCCTTAGACTTGAGAGATTTCTCTAGCCCTTCTCGCCAAGCCATTCTAAGCTCTGTATTAATATTAATCTTAGTTATTCCCAGCTTAATAGCTTTTTTAATATCCCCATCTTTTATACCCGAACCACCATGCAAAACAAGAAACTGTTTAATCTTAGATACTTCTTTTAAGAAATTGTAGTTAAGTTTTGGTGCTTGAGAATAAACCCCGTGAACACTACCAAAGGGCAAAGCAATTAAATCAACACCTGTGGTTTCCACAAAACGAATAACATCTATTATTGCTACGCTATCTATTTTAGGCAAATCGCACTTATTCATTGCTGACTGTCCAGGAATATAACCAACCTCACCCTCCACTATAATTCCTTTTTTATGAGCATAATTAACTATTCTCTTGGTATCTTTAATATTACTAATCATGTCCATCTTAGAACCATCAAAATGAACCATATCATAACCCAAATCAATCGCTTTTTTTACAATTGCAACATCTCTACCGTGATCTAGATTCAGGAAAACTTTAACTCCTTTTTTTCTATAATACCCTACAAGTGCTACTGCCTCGGCCATACCAAAAAACATTGCCTCTTTCACTGATGTCCCCACTATTATTGGCACATTCGCAGATGAAATAATTGATTGCAATTGATCCAGTGTAGAGAAATTAAATTGAGCCATTGCTTTATTCTCTTTTCTTGCTTTTTGCAAATACTTTTTTAAACTCATAACTTTTCAACTTTTATTTTTTTATACCTATCGCCCCTACTAATTAATCCGTTTTTAGCTCCCCATTTTGTAAGACAAGACGTAGCATTGGCTGAGCCAAATTGTATTGCTTTTAGAGTATCACCCGAAACCATATATTCAGAGACAAATCCAGCTGCAAAAGAATCTCCCGCTCCAGTTCTATCTACCACCACAGAATCTATAATTCCAGCATCATATCTAGCGACACCATCAAAAACAGATAAACCCTTAGATCCTTTAGTCATTACAAAGACTCCGGGATAATTACTAGATATAGTTTTAAATATCTTTTCTTCTTGAGTATAGGGAATACCAGACAAATTAGAAGCTTCCTCTTTGTTTAAAATTAATATGTTGGTTTTAGATAATATTTTATCTAATTTCTTTTTAGGTAACTCTAATTGGCTTTGACCCATATTAACAGCTACCTTTATTCCTTTATCGTAAGCGTAATTAACTAAAAACTCGAATGACTTAGCCAAATTATCTGACAGTGGAGCAATATAAAAATACTTTGCCAAAACATTAAGTTTTTTAAAATCAACCAAGCTAGAAGCTCCCTTGTAAGAAAATATTGTTCGGTCTTGATTGGGTATACTTAAAATCAAAGAGTGATTAGTGGGCCTTTTAAAACTCTTCTGAATTAATGAAGTGTTAACATTGCAACTCTTTAAGTCTTTAATTATTGCTTCGCCGGCAGGATCATCACCAACAGAACCATAGTAGGCTGTCTTAAGACCCTGTTTAGCAAATGTAATTGCAGTATTAGTTCCTCCCCCACCACTAAAAAAATGAATTTCGTCAACATCTATTTTAGAACCTAGCGGAAAACTAACCTCTTTGCCGGTTTTTCCTCCAAGACCAAAAGATAAATCATTATCTCGAATAAAGATATCCCAAGTAGCCGATCCAAATGTAACTATATCAAACATTTTTTTTATCAGACAATCTCATCATTGTTTTAATAACTGTGTCTGGATTTAAAGAAATACTACTAATACCCTCGCTTATTAAAAATTCGGCAAAACCAGGATAATCACTAGGAGCTTGTCCGCATATTCCACAATATTTCTTCCTTTTTTTGCAAGCTTTAATTGCGTTACTAATCATAGTTTTTACCGCTTCGTTTCTCTCGTCGCTAATATGTGCCAAGTGTCCCCCATCTCGATCAATACCTAGCGTTAATTGAGTTAAATCATTACTACCAATAGACATACCATCAAAAATATCTAAAAACTTATCGGCCAAAATAACATTGGATGGAATCTCACACATTACATATACTTTAACATCCTTATTAAGACCAAACTTCCTAATTAAACCAACTACCCCCTTTCCCTCTTCAACTGTTCTACAAAATGGAACCATAACTGCAATATTCTTTAGCCCAAATTCATCTCTAGCTCTTTTAATTGCTTGGCACTCCATTTCAAACGCAGGTTGAAAAATCTTATCTAAATACCTACAAGCTCCACGAAAACCAATCATCGGATTGGACTCTTCCATTTCGTACAAAATACCACCAACTAAGTTCCTATATTCGTTAGTTTTAAAGTCGGAAAAACGAACAATAACTTCGTTAGGATAAAATGCAGCTGCAATCTGGGCGACACCCTCAGCTAATTCTTTTACGAAGTGTTCTTTTTTATCCTTATGCTCGACTGTTATATCTTTAATTTCCTTAACTATCTTTTTAATTTCTGGAGATTTGTCCTTCTCTAAATCTTTAAAATGATAAAGCGCTAAAGGATGGACTTTTACTTTTTCAGCGATAATAAACTCCTCACGAGCTAGACCAACTCCATCGTTAGGTATAAAAGAGTTTTTAAAAGCAGAATCTGGCGTTCCCACATTAAGAGTAATTTTAGTCTTTAATTTGGGAATTTTATCTAAATTATACTTCTTAATTTTGTAAGGAACATTACCCGAAAATACTTTCCCTCTAAAACCCTGAGTACAGTCAACTGTAACTGTTTCTCCCGTCTTTAACTTCTTTGTTCCATCTACAGAACCCACAATAACTGGAATACCAAGCTCTCGTCCAATAATTGCAGCATGGCAAACCTTACCACCCTCATCGGTAACAATTGCTGATGCCATTCTCATAATACTTACCCAGTCAGGATCAGTCATTTTGGTTACCAAAACATCACCCCTCCTAAATTGACTCATACCGGAAACATCGGATATCACACGAGCTTTTCCACTACCAATCTTATCACCTACTGCAATACCTTCTAAGATAAGATTGTGTCCTTTTTCAATTATATATTCTTCGTAATAATTACCCTTCTTATCCGAGTGAATCGTCTCGGGACGAGCTTGAACAATGTATAATTGACCTGTTTTGCCGTCTTTGGCCCACTCAATGTCCTGAGGACAACCATAATGTTCTTCGATAATTACAGCCCACTTAGCTAAAGTCATGATATCATCGTCAGACAAAGAAAATCTTAAATGATCTTTTTTATCAACTCCAACCTCTTTTATACCACCCGTTTTTGATAATATATACTTCTTGTTCTTATTACCTAGATTCTTAAGAATAATTGGCCTGTAGCCCTGCTTCATTGTTGGTTTGAAAACATAAAACTCGTCAGGTGTAATTTTGCCCTGAACTATCATTTCGCCAATACCCCATATCGAATTAATTAAAACGGCATTACTAAATCCACTCTCAGTATCAACGGTAAACATAACACCCGAAGATCCAATATCAGATCTTACCATTTTTTGAACTCCAACAGACAACGCAACTTCAAAATGATCAAATCCTTGACTTTGTCTATACGAAATTACTCTATCTCCAAACAAAGAAACAATACATTTTTTAACCGCTTTTAATAGCTCGGCTTCGCCTTTAATGTTCAAATATGTATCGTGAAGTCCAGCGAAAGAAGCACTAGGCAAATCCTCGGCAGTAGCCGATGACCTTACAGCAACTTCAGGACTACCCATCTGACGATAAGCTTTAATTATTTCATCTTCAAATTCCTTAGAAAACTTGGCTTCACTTAATAATTTTCTGGCATTTTTACCTACTTTTTGTAAGTTACTAATATTTTCAATATCTAATTCCTTAAATATTTCTCTTAATTTTGGTTCTAAATTATTCTCATCTAAAAAATTAAAATAAGCATGACTAGTTGTTGCAAAACCACTAGGGACGAAAACTCCTTTTTTAGATAACGCTTGTATCATTTCTCCCAATGATCCATTCTTGCCACCAACCATTGCTAAGTCTTTTTTAGTAACTTCTTCAAATTTTAAAACTAATTTATTTTCTTTTTTCATATTAATATTATTTTAAATTCCACATTTAGGGCAAACAAAAGAAACCTTGAAATAGTTCTTTCCTTTGTTTGAGTCTTTTAATAAAATCATTTCCATTTGAGTAAAACACTTATTGCATTTTAAAGACTGATAACCTAAATCTTTAGCTATTTCTTCCATTACTAGATTGGTAATAGGCAAGCGATAACTTTTCTCTCCCTCAAGGTGAGTCTTTACCTTACTGAAAACAGTCCAAGGAGAATTATATTCTCCAATAAAGAAATCCTTTACTTCGAAGGTAAATGCTTTTTGACGAGATTCTTCGTCCGCGAAACGACTAAATAAAATAACTGGAATCTTTTTAGTAGCATCGCTTTCTTTTAATGATTTTAAAATATTAAAATCATCTTTCTCGGCATAAACAATATCTAAAAGAATAATATTGGGTCTTTCTTTTAACACTATGGATAAAACATTATCTTCGCTCACTAAAACCAAGAACCCTGATTCTCTAAAAAAATCCTCATAAATACTTCTCAAAAACTGATCACTTATAGCAATTAAAATCTTAGGCTTCATAGTTTAAATTGATTTAAATATATATGGGACCAATTGTTTTTTTCTTGATGTAATTCCTTTTAGCAAGACAACACGACTGCCCGATACTCCAAAAGCTTTTTTGGAAACCCCGTCTTCTTTTTCCGATAATAAATAAAAGAGTGTTTCTTTTTTTAAAATATCTACCAATCCAAAAAAGACAAAATCAGCTTTGGTTTCTTGTTTAATATTAATCAAAACTTCCAAAATCTTATCATCTTTTCCCTTAAAAGGAGTGGTGAGGACTGTTTCAAAAACTCCGATTCCGATATTCTTTCCTAAATGCTTGTATTCCTTGTAATCGCTTAATACAATATCTTTTATACTCATACCAGATATATCAGACTTAGCCTCAAACATCTTTTGAGCCAATTCTTTAGTATTAATGCCCGATATCTTAGCTAGCTCTTTGGCAACCTTCTTGTCCTCTATGGTGGCTGTTTTAGATGTTAAATTAAGAGTGTCAGAAATAATTCCAGAGAGTAATAGTCCCGCATTCTTTTTATCTATCTTTTTACCATTTTCTTTAAACATCTTTGCCAAGAGGGTAGAAGTACTCCCTAATACCTCGGTTCTATAAAACAGTGGCTCAACAGTGGTTAGACCAAACATTTGATGATGATCTACTACACCTAAAATATCTTCGGGATTAATTCCAGTAATAGATTGCTCTAAACCACCATGATCAACTAGATAAAATTTAGAATTTACTGGAGCCTTCTTTAATACTTTTGGCTTTTTTTCTTTTAAAAAGTCTAATACAAAACTTGTCTCACGGTTTAACTCTCCCGCGATAGCAGGAACTGCACCATTTCCTAAATACTTTGAAAAAACTATTGCCGATACGACCGAATCAGTATCAGGGTTTTTGTGTCCAATTACAAATTTTTTTGTCATATTATTTTTTTAAAATTGATTTTAATGGTTTGATTGCTCTTTTAGGGTCAGTGTAATTAGGAATGTTATTGTCTTCTAAATATTTTATTGCATCGGGAACATTACCCATAAAAACTGTAATAATTGGCTTTGAATATTTCTTTGACATCTCTACAATCGCTTTGGCGTTTGCCATAGAATTGGTCATCATCTGGGGAGTCTGCATTATTATTAAGGCTGATATGTCTTTTTGAGAGATTACACTTTCTATAGCTTGCACATAATCTATTGTGCTTGCATCTCCCATAATGTCTAGCGGATTGTTAATAGCGTAGCGAACATTATCAATTTTTTTTATCTTGGGTAATTCAAATCCAGCGTTGTATAAATAATCGGCCATTAATATTCCTGCGCCACCACCGTTAGTTACTACTCCAACACCCCTCCCACACAACCCAGTCCAAGCCAATGCTTTAGCTACATCAAACATCTCTTCAATTGAGTCTACTTCAACAACTCCTGCTTGAGTTAGAACCGAAGAAAATACTCTATACTCCCCTGCCAAAGATCCAGTATGAGAAGATATTGCTTTTTGAGATTGAGGTATTTTTCCTACCTTAATTGCTACAACCGGCTTCTTAGTTGATTTTAGCACATTAAAAAACTTTCTGCCATCCACCACTCCTTCAATATATAGAGCAATAACTTTTGTATCTTTGTCTTTATCAGCAAAAGCAATATATTCTTCTAGTGTTATGCCAGCTGCATTGCCTACTGAAATAATCAAAGAGAATCCATAGCTATCTATTACTGAATCAATAAATCCACCAGACTGAGATATTAGGGCAATGTCTCCTTTTCTAGGATTACTGGGAGCAAAAGAGGCATTCAAATTAACACTGGGCCTTATAATACCCAAAGAGTTTGGTCCAATAAAATATATGTTTGATTTTTTTAACTTTAAAGCAATTCTTTCTTGTAGCTCTCTACCGCTCTCATCAAATTCTGCAAAACCGCTAGATATTACTAAAACACCTTTTACTTTTTTAATAATACAATCATCAATGACGACCTCAACAAATTGCTTGGGAACAGCAATTACTGCTAAGTCAATATCGCTCTCTATTTCTTGTATTTTAGAGTATGATTTTTTACCAAACAAATTTTTGTAATTTGGATTGATAAAAAATAAATCTCTTTGATTGTTATCTAGGTTTTTAACGATACCCAAACCAACCGAATTTTCTCGATCAGTGGCTCCAATTATTGCTACACTCTTTGGATTGAATACTCTATTCATTGTATAATCTTAATATCACAAATAAAAGCTCCTTTTTCGTTAATAATTACTGGATTAAAGTCAATTTCACTAAATTGCTCTCTACTAGCCAATAAAGATGTTTTAACTAATAAATCTGCAACATCTTCTTTTTTAATCTTTGGCAACCCACGAAAACCATCTAATATTTTTTTGCCTTTAATACTATCTATCATAGACAATGCAACACCTTTATTAAAAGGTGCTAATCTAAAGGAAACGTCATTAAACAATTCTACAAAGATGCCCCCAGTTCCAAACATTACTACTGGTCCAAAAACATTATCTTTCTTAACTCCAACAACAAATTCCACACCATCAATTTGCTTCTGAATAATTATGCCATCTATTCCTTTAATGGATTTTAGTTTATCAAAAGAATCTTTGGCTTTCTTTAAACTATCTATATTAGTAATAACACCCTTAACTTCTGTTCTATGTAAACAATCTTTAGAGAATATTTTAAAAACAACCGGATAACCTATTTTGCTAACTGCCAAAAGAGCATCTTTCTTGTTCTTAACAAAAAAAGATGGGGCAGTTTTAAGATTATACTTTTTTAGTAGCTTTTCTTGTTTTGTATATTCTAAAATCATATTTTACCGACATATTCGGCAAAGTCAGCTAAACGACAAGAATACCCCCACTCGTTATCATACCAGGCAACAATCTTTATTGTTCTACCGCTGACCATTGTAAGGCTAGAATCAATAATGGCTGAAAATTCACTGCCGATATAGTCGGATGAAACTAATGGGTCGTCTGAAACATGAATAATTTTACTAGCCCGAGACTTAAAAATTGAGTTGAGCTCTTCTGCAGTTGTTTCTTTCTTAAGATTACAAGTTAAGTCCACAATAGAAACAGTAGGAGTTGGAACCCTAAGAGCAAAACCATCGATTTTGCCTTGTAAGGATGGAATTACTCGCCCAACGGCCTTAGCAGCCCCAGTGGTAGTTGGAATTATATTTATTGCTGCAGCTCTGGCCCGACGAAGATCTTTATGCCCCACATCTAGTATGTTTTGATCGTTAGTATAGCTATGAACTGTAGTCATTAAACCATTATCTACTCCAAAATCATCTTCCAAGACTTTGAGTATCGGAGCTAAACAGTTAGTTGTGCAAGAACCCATATCCATAATAGTATCTTCTGGTTTAAGCTCTTCTTCATTAACACCCAAAACAAAAGATGGAACTTGATCGCTTTTAGATGGAGCCGAAATAATTACTTTCTTGGCTCCAGATTTGATATGACCCATAGCACCATCATAATCTCTAAAAAAACCAGTGCATTCTAAAACAATATCAACATCGCCCCAACCAATACTTTCGGGTCTCTTCTCAGAAAATATCTTTATCTTTTTATCTCCAACTAAAAGATGATCACCATCTAAGCCTACACTATACTTGCCATACAAAGAATCATACTTCATTAGGTGAGCTAAAGTTTTAGGATCGCCCAAATCATTAATTGCAACCAAATCTAATTCAGGATGCTTATCTAGTATTATCTTTGCGGTGGCTCGACCTATCCGGCCAAAACCATTTATGGCAACCTTTATCATAAACCTAATGCTTGATTTATTTTATCACGATCGAAACCAACAATCACTTCTTCACCAATTTCAACAACAGGAACTCCCATTTGACCAGTTTTCATAATCATTTCTCTAGCAGCTTCTTCGTTTAGGGAAACATCTACCTCCTCGAACTCAATCCCCTTTTCTTTAAAAAACTCTTTAAGAGTAACACAGTAAACGCAAGTTGGTGTAGAATATACTTTTATTTTTTTATCCATAATCTTATATTATTTGGTTTGTTAATTCTTCTAAATCACCACAAACTTCTGCAGGATTATTATTGGTAATCTTGCAAATATGTGCTGATATGGTATCGATGTCCTGATTGTTTCTTTCTTCTGATCCATCAGTATTGGCTCCGGATCTAATATAATTACAACCAACAACTAACATGGGCACACTGCCATCACCATATTGAAGCATAACATCCATACCCTCTTCCGAATCAATAATATCCTTGAAAACTACCGAGTCGCCAAACTTATCAATAACACTATCTAGGACTGGGCGTTGTAACTCACAATAAGGACAAGTAGCACTAGAAAACGAGTATACTACCGGTTTACCATCCTCAAAACATGTTTCGTCTTCAGTTTTACGAAAACCACCTATGGTTTGTTCGTATTGTTGAGCGCCACCTATGCTTTCAGCAACCAACAATCCTTCTGGAAAGAATAATTTGCCATCTTTTGAAATGTAAGAACTAAAAGTTTCTCCCTCTATTGATAAATCAATCTTGTAAACTCCGCTTTCTTCAGATGTACCTGCAACTTCTACCTCTACCATACCTTGAGTAAAGTTATCTTCTATATACTTAAGAGCTAACTCAGAAGCATTTATAGCTGATAGACCCTTTTCTTTAGAGAAAACACCTTCTCCACCCAGAAGAACAAAAGCAGATAACAAAACTACCATACCACCCACTAACAATAAAATATCTTTTTTCATTTTTTTAAATTAACATCAAACGACATTAACCATTAATTATCAATTAAAAACATTATAGCGAGATTTTTAAATAAAGTCAAAACAAAATATCCGTTAACTTAACTTGATTAATTTCGCCAATCTTACCATTAGCACATTCTTTTTCAGAAAAAGAGCTAACACTATCTACCCCCAGAATAGAATTGCAAACTAAAACAGGTATTGGCAGTGAGCAATGGCTTTTTTTGATTGAACAAGTGGAATGATCAGATGTAACAACAATTAAAAAATCTTTATCTATTAATTTGCCAATTGAAATATCGGCTCTCTCAATAAAGTCCTTCTTGCGAATATAGTCTCCGTCTTCGGCTAAACTATCAGTGGCTTTTAAATGAACAAAGGCAAAATCATAATTATTCAAAGACTCAATTGCTTTATCAATCTTTCCCTCAATATTAGTATTAAATGTTCCATCAGCTCCCGAAACATTCAGAACATCCATACCAATAGACTTAGCAATCCCCTTGTATAGCTCTTTTCCGGCAATACAACAGCTCTTAGCTTTAAAACGAGGTAACTCTACAAATTCTGATGCTCCACGCAATAACACATAATTAGCTTTTTGATTTTTAAGAACTATTTTAACTTTTTCTAGAAATTCATTTACCTTCTTAGCAGTGTATTCACCAGATTCACCCAAAGCATTAACCTCTATAGTGCCACCATAGTGTGGATCTCCATCACTTATATCCGAAGATAAGCCCTCGCCTCTAAAAACTATTGCTAGGCGGTAGTCTCCGGCACTTTCAATAAATAATTCTACTCCATCAATTTTAATACTTCTTAATAGCTCTATTAAATCTTGGGTATCTTTTATTCTTCCCGCTCGCCTATCTAGAATATTTAAATTATCATCAATAATAGCAAAGTTGCCCCTAAAAGCAATATCTCCGGGACGCAGGTCCATATTAGATGATATGGCAGTAACAAAACCCCTTTTGATTTTGTATTTCAAAATATCGTAACCAAAAAGAGAATAATGCCCCTCTTCCGATGTAGGCATAACTCCTAAAAAGTTTGGTTTTAATAATCCGCAAACACCATTTTTAGCCAATAAATCAAGATTTGGTGTATTGGCATACTCTAGTGGAGTTTGATTATTAAATTCTGGGATTGGCTCATCTCCCAAACCATCAAATACTAAGAAAAGTGTTTTTTTCATGTAATCCGAAGCATTAAAATGATAAGCCCTTTGATAAACTCAAAAACCGTATCAATTGCAAAGTTCAAGTGATCAGTACACTCTTTTTGCTTCTTTCTAATTCTTTTTATTTTTTTACCCATTCTGATTCTATTTTAAGCAAGCGATTATATTTAGAAACCCTTTCTCCTCTAGCCGGTGCTCCAGATTTAATATAATCAGCTCCTACTCCAACAGCAAAATCAGAAATAAAGTCATCGGCTGTCTCTCCCGAACGATGAGAAACAATTATCTTCCAGTTAAAACTTCTAGCTATCTCTACGGAATCTAGTGTCTCAGTGACTGTCCCTACTTGATTAAGTTTAACAATCATGGCGTTGCATAAACTATCCTTGCCGGCCATTGCAACTCTTTTAGGGTTAGTCGCCAACAAATCATCTCCAATAATCAAAGTCTTATTACCAACTGACTCAGTTAACATTCGCCACGAATCAACATCATTTTCGGCAAAAGGATCTTCTATTCCCCTTATTGGATACTTCTTAATAATACCAATATAATATTCGCATAACTCCTTACTATTAAAAACTCTAAATCCAGCATCATATTTCTTACCATTAAAAAACTCGCCCGCGGCTACATCTATTATAATATCCAAATTGCCCAGTCTTGATAATATTTGAAGTGCCTCTTCGGGGTCTTTAAAGTTAGGAGCAAAACCACCTTCATCGCCAACATTAACCGAATGCTTTTTAGCAATAATTTTCTTAAGATTGTGATAGCTCTCAACTCCTTTTCTTAGTTTACCTTCGAAATTAATTCCAAACGGAGCTATCATAAACTCCTGAAACTCTAATTCATTGTTTGCATGTTGCCCCCCGTTAATAACATTAAAAGACGGCTTAGGCATGGCCATTTTAGCCGAACAAAGACTATTAATATACTCATACAAAGGAATATTATTAGCAAAAGCACCAGCGCGACATATAGCCATCGAAACTCCAAGTATTGCGTTACTACCCAACTTCTTTTTATCTTTAGTTCCGTCTAGAGAGATCATTAAGTTATCAAGTTCTTTTTGATCTAAGCAATCCCTACCATTTATCTTTTTAGAAATAATGTCGTTAATATTCTTAATGGCTTTTAAAACTCCTTTGCCATGATATCTTTTGCCCAAATCGCGTAGCTCTACCGCCTCGTAAGATCCAGTAGATGCTCCCGAGGGAACTGATGAAACAAAAAATCCATCGCTAGTTTCTAGGCAAACCTCAACTGTAGGATTACCTCGAGAATCTAGAATCTCTCTTGCTTTAATTGATTTTATTTTGCTCATTTAAATATTCGTATACCGACAGAGCGGCTTTAGCGCCCTCGCCAGCTGCTGTTATAATTTGTTTGTATGGTATATCTGTTACATCTCCAGCGGCAAATAATCCTGGAGTTTTGGTAGTGCACCTTGCATGATCAATAATGATTTCTCCTTTTTCGTTACAATCGGCTAATCCTTCGACAAAATCAACTACTGGAATAGAACCAATCTCTACAAAAACACCATCAACTTTAATGTTTTTATCTTCTTTGGTATTTAAGTCAGTATATTTAATTGACTCGACAAAACTGCTCCCATTTATTTCTCTTATCTTCGCTCTCAATAACACCTTTATCCCCGCTTCTTCGGCCTCCTTTTGAAGTATTTCATCAGCTAATAATTTAGGACACGCTTCTAATATGTAGACTTCGGGGCAATTTCTTCTTTTCATCTCTAGAGCCGTTTCAAATCCCGAGTTTCCTCCACCAACAATAGCAACAGTTTTGCCAGCAAATAGTGGGGCATCGCAAATTGCACAGTATACTACACCTTTACCTAAAAAATTATCTTCTCCAGGAACTTTAAGTGGTCTAGGATTCTTACCTGAAGATATTATCACTGATTTAGCTTCTATTTCTTTTGCCTTATTGGTTTTTACAAAAAAACCACCTTCAATCTTCTTTAATTTCATTACTGACTCACCCTCTACAATATCAACATCATAACTTTTAATATGATCTCTAAATGATTTCATCAATTCTATTCCAGTTGTTCTTTGTGTCCCTGGCCAATTTTCTACCGTAGCCGCTTTGCCAGTTTGACCAAAAAAATCCTTGGTAATAATTAATGTTTTAATGTTTTTCCTAGCGGCATATATCCCAGCAGTAACCCCTGTAGGACCACCACCAATAATCACTAAATCGTAATTCATAATATTTCTTTTAGATGTTTCTTCAATGATGGGCCAAGTTTTGGATGTTTTAGGGAATAGTATATGTGAGACTTCATCCAATTTAATTTATTCCCGCACTCTAGCCACTCACCTTCAAACTCATAACCATAAACAGAATGACCATCTTCAATCATCTTTTCAAATATATTGGCTAAAATTGTTTCTTTACCTTTCTTGGGTTTAGGTTCTTTGCGCAAATAATCTAGTACTGCGGGTGTAACTACATACTTCCCAACAATTGCAAAATCAGATGGAGCAAACTTTAATTCTGGCTTCTCTACAATTCCTTTGATTTTATAAAATCTATTAGCAATCTTTTCTACTTCTAAAATACCATAAGAAGATATCATCTCTTCGGATACTCGCCTAATAGCAATTACTGGTTTCTGACAAGTTTTGTAAACATTAATTAACTGACTCAAGCAAGGAGTTTTATAATCCACAACATCATCACCAAACAATACCCCAAAAGGCTCATCTCCAATCAATTCAGCTGCTTGCAAAATTGCATGGCCATCTCCTAAGGGATTTCTTTGCACGACATAAGAAAAGGTAACATCTTTAAAACTTTCTTTAAATTGAGCTAACATATCTAAAAGAATTGAACTCTTGTTTCTTTGCTTTAAAATCTTTTCTGCTTTAGCAGAACCATTAAAATAATCTACAATCATTTTTTTCTCAGGAGAAATTACAAAGATAATTTCTTTAATCCCCGAATCCCTAGCCTCCTCAACAATATATTGAATAACTGGCAAGTCGGCCAAAGGCCAAAACTCTTTTGGTAATTCTTTTGATAGCGGGAGAAACCTTGTCCCTAAACCAGCTATCGGTAAAACAGCTTTTTTAATCATATTCATTATTTATTTACGACGAAGAAAAGCAGGAGTTTCCCACTGCTCGTCTTTATTAATAATATCACGCTCAATCTCATCAGACTCTTTCTTAGTTTCAAGAGCGTTTCTTCTAACCTCAACTTCTACTTTCTTTACTTCTTTTTTAACATTCTTAATCTCTAGCTTTGGTTTCTTCTCTACTACGGGTTCTTTCTTTACAACCTCTTTCTTTACAATCTCTTTCTTTACAATTTCTTTCTTAACTTCGGGTAAAATATTATCAGCTTCACACCCAACAGCTAAAATCATAATCCTTACCTTGTCTTTATATTTAGAATCTTTAGATATTCCAAATATCACTTTAGAGTTTTTTCCAGTAAGATTAAGAATCCCTTCCGATATCAAAGAAACATCTTTAAGGCCAAGATTCTCTCCTCCGGTAATATTAAAAAGAACCGATCCAGCACCGTTAATAGTATAAGAATAAAATGGATTAAGGGTTGTCTTTTTAACCGCATCGTCAATGCTTTTGTTAGCATCAAAAAGAGTTGTATTAAGATAAGTAAGCTTACCCCTCTCTCCCAGTATTGTTTTTAAGTCTGCAAAGTCTACATTAATAATCCCCGGATTATATATCGTCTCTATCAACCCCTCTAAACTCTCTTGTAAATTTTTATTAATAATACTTAATGCTTCTTTGAGTGGCGTCTTTTTATCAATGATTTTGAAGATATTTTCATTAGGCAAAACAGTAATCGCATTTAAGTGCGACTTCACTTCTTTTAATGCCTCGTTGGCAATATCCATTTTTCTAGAACCTTCAAACTCAAAAGGAAGGGTAAATATTCCATAAGTAATCAGGCCCATATCTTTGGCCATCTTAGCAAAAACTGAGACAGCTCCCGAACCAGTTCCTCCGCCCAACGACGCTACTAAAATACACATATCTTGACCCTCAAAAAGACTCTTTATCCTCTCTTTATCTTCTTGAGCCGAAGACTTACCCAATTCAAAATTCATTCCAGTTCCAAAACCACTAGTTATCTTTTCTCCAAAATTAAATACTTTTGTCTTTTTAGAAAGCTCTTTAAGGGCCCTCTTGTCAGTGTTGGCCGCTACGAAATCAACCCTTCTCAAATCGGTTGATATTTCTGATATAATAGAACAACCACCACCACCAATACCAACAACTTTAATCTTGGTAGTTGATGTTGATCCTTCGTCGGAAGAAAAATTAGAGTCTTTCTTAATCTTTTTCATATTATTAAATATTAATTAACGACACTAAATGCCGAATAGTATCATTGTATAATACTATTTGATTCAATTCAAGCCCTTATAGTAAATTTTACCCTTTATCTTGTCGGGTAAATTACTATCAACCCCATCTTCTAATAAAAAATCTTTGTTATTTCTAAGCCTAATTGGAATCGGCAAATTGCCATATTTCTCAACATCAGCCATTGCTTTCTTGAAAGCATCATAAGAACTTCTATCTTTTCGAGCCTGACAAAGATAAACAACTCCATGAGCTAAATTGATGGCACCCTCAGGAATACCAATCGTCTCCACAGCACGAAATACATCGTTAGCAACTACCAAGGCAGTTGGTTGAGCTATTCCAATATCTTCCGATGCAAAGACTACCATTCTTCGAGCAATAAACTTAGGATCTTCGCCAGCTTTAATCATCCGAGCAAGATAATACAAGCTTGCATCAACATCACTATCTCTCATTGTTTTAATAAAAGCAGATATTGTATTATAGTGTTCATCTCCAAACTTATCATAATGAAATTGACTAGCATCCTTTAAACCCTCAATACTAATCTTGCCATATAGCTTCTGAGTATTCTCTAATAAATTAAGGGCATATCGAGCGTCTCCGTCAGAGATACTCACCAACCAATCTTCAACACTATTGTCCATCTTAATACCAGTCCTTCTAATTATCTTCTTAATATCGCCGTCTTCTAACTTATCCAAAGTAAAAACACGACAACGAGACAAAAGGGCGCGAATAACCTCAAAGCTTGGATTTTCCGTTGTAGCACCAATTAGTATAATTTCTCCCGATTCAACGTAGGGCAAAAGAAAATCTTGCTGAGCTTTATTAAAACGATGAATCTCGTCTAAAAATAATATTTTAGTATTACCATCAATAATCTTTTGAACATCTTTTTTACCCGACGAGACTGCCGACAATTCGTACAAATCAATATTTAAAGATTTAGCATAAATACGAGCAATAGTAGTTTTGCCTGATCCTGGTGGCCCCCAGAGTATAAAAGAAAATGGAGTTTTACTCTCAATGGCTAAGCGGAGAGGTTTGTTTTTGCCTAATATATGCTCTTGGCCCACAAAATCATCCAAACTCTGTGGTCTAATTTTAGAAGCTAATGGTTCCATTGTTTAAGAAAAGATATAGTGAAATGACAAATAGAATAATACCAATGCCCCAGTTAGAGATACAGCGATCATTGCTTTAGAATTAGTAACCCATATCTTTTTAGTGAAAACAGCTATTGAGAAAACCAACAATTCGTCTAGCATATAAAATAATAAATATACTAAAATATATGCAATATACCAATATATCGAAACTCCACTCTCAACTAAAACACCAGTAAACACTACTGGGACTCCAATAGAACAAGGAAGCTCAATTAATGTCACTGCGAAAGCAAAAAACATTACACTTCCGGCTAAGATATACATATTGGAAGAATAATCATTAAATGCATTTTGTAATCTTATCATAGCACCTTTAGCCAAGCCAGATTCAGAAGACTGACAAGTAGCTCCATATTTGTAAAATCGGTAACATTCTTTTAAGAAATATGCTCCACCAGCAAAAGCCATAAGCCCAACAATAATTCTAAGCGCTTCTATTTGGCCAACCAAAACTGCAAACAGTTTCCCCCAAACAAATACCAAAACTCCATATACAATAACTGTTGTTAATATAAAAAGACCGCCCAGCGAAAATATCTTCTTCTTAGAGTCAAAAGCCAAAGCTAAAGACAAGACTAAAATCAAGGCACCAAGCGAGCACACATTAAAACCATCTAATACTCCCAGAGCTACAGCAACAAAGATCAATGACCAATCCTTCAAATTGACCTCAATGTTCAAAATCGGTATTCTTTTGATACAACAATCTTCTTCAACTATATTTCCCTCTATGGCACTAATAAGCATCTCCTCGTGTCTAGTGGTAAAGTCTGTAAACTGAAAAAAGTTATCACCAATAAATATTGTTGGCGACATTACTTGATAATCGCTAACCCCATAACTACTTGCTACTTCGGCTAATTTAGCAGTATCACTAATTGGATATAGGTTAAGCTGTATCTGAGGATAGTCTTCTTCTATAGAATAAATAAATTCTTTTGTTTCTTTACAAACAGAACAAAGCCGATCATCAAAAAAATCGATAACAACCTTTTCTTCGGCATTTGAATAAAGAAAAGGAACAAACAAAAACAAACCAAAGGTAAATAAGAATAGTAATTTCTTCATAATTTTATCTTGCAGTCCAACCTCCATCAACATAGAGAACCTCTCCAGTAACATACTTAGATTCATCTGAGGCAAGGTAAACTGCAGCATTAGCGATATCTAGTGGATCACCAACATAACCAAGAGGAGTAGAAGACTCTATCATACTTTTAAATTCTTCCATTTCAAGCAACCCTTCAGTCATATTAGTTTTGATAAATCCAGGAGCAATTGCATTTACTCTAATCTTGCTTTTAGCTAAATCTATCGCCCCTGCGTGAGTAAGTTGCACTACCCCACCCTTAGCAGCACAATATGATATTGCACCAGGAAAACCAACCTTACCTAGAATAGAACTCATATTAATAATTACTCCGCCACTCACCATTTCTCTAACAGCAGCTCTCATTCCATACATTACACCCGAAAGATTTATCCCTATAACCTTGTTCCAATTATCATCAGTAACATCGGCTATGCCTTGAGCATCTCCAATACCGGCATTATTTACCACAATATCAACCCTACCAAATAAATTAACTGCTTCTTTTATTAAATTATCTACTTCTTTAGAATTAGAAACATCGCACTTAATATATTTTGCGTTTTCGCCATATTCAGCTACAGAGCCAGCATCATTAATATCTGAAAATATTACTTTAGCTCCTTCTTCTAAAAACCTTTCGCCTATTTTTTTACCAATTCCAGACATAGCTCCGGTAACAACTGCCACTTTATTATTTAATCTCATACTCTTTATTTATTTATTTAAAAACCAGCATTTTTACAATCCTCACACATTTTTCTAGAATCGGCAGGAACAAAACTACAACTTGGAGCCATAGCAAACACAGCACAATTTTGAGCATTAGGACTAAACCCAGAACCGCCACCCTGAGGAAAAGATATATTGCTAATATCAAAAGACAATGAGTTAAATATTGAAGAATCTAGCGATACTTCTGGAACTGGAACTTCGCCTAATTCGTATTTAGGCATATCAATATTTAAATTGTCTAATTCTAAGCTCAAAGAATCTTCCAAATTAATTTGAGGAAACTCAATCGATTCTAATTGAGAAAAATACAAATCAGTAGGTTCTAGTGAATCCAAAGAATCGGCTAAACCCAAAAGCTCAGACAGTTCTTGATCAACAATTAAATCTTGGGCAGATTCTCGGTTTATTAAGAGTAGGGCTGCTATCATTAAGACGATTATTGCAATTAATATTATTATTTTTTTCATCTTTTTATTGAGTTAAACTTTCACAAATACTCTTTTTTTCTAATAATATTCGGTTTGATTCGCGACCAAGCTCATCTCTTCTTTGTGCGAAAGCATTCATAGTATTATAAGAAGATTGTAATTCGTTTTTAAAGTTAATTGCTTCTACAAAATTACCCGGAGGATTGTTCTCGTATTCTTTCAATTTGTTAACTAGGGAATTCATCGAATCGTAGCCAGCTTTCAACTCTTCAAATAGCTCAGTATTTTTTTCTTTGTGCTCCCCTATAACATACTCTAAAGATAGACAAGAAATACACTTGCTTAATTGTTTAGAAGTTGGACTTGTAGAGTAATTAGGATGATTCTTACACTCATCTATTCTCTGAGAATAGATTCTTTCATAAGAATTAATATCTTTTTCAATTCTTGATATATTATCCTTTACTCTTTTTAAATTATCGGCAAAGAACTTAATATTGTGACGAGCTAAAATCTCTTCGATAATCTTCTCTGGTCCTCCGAACTCAATCACTTCCATCTTTTTGCGATAATCGTTCCACTTACCGCCAAACCTTTCTTGAATTCCTACAATGTCGGCACTAGTAATACTCTTAGAAGAAAGCATCTCCCGAGCAATCTCTTCGCGGTCTTTGTCTATATCATTCATTAGCTGCTCGTAAGACACTATACCAAAGTCTTGAGCTACCCCTTCGGCAACAGCCAAATCAATCTGGTCTTTCTTAGACTCAAACATCTTTATTGCTTCTGCAAAGTTAGCATCAATTACTTTTACTATTATTTCTTTTCTTTTTTGAAGGGCTTTCTGCTCATATTCTTTCCATTTATTTAACTCTAACTGATAAGCACTTTCAATATCTTGATCGATATTCTCAAAAATACCTCTAATCTCTTCTAATTTTTCTTTTTCTTCACCAGCAATAGTATCGGCTCTTTGTTGAAGCTCTTGCCTAATTCTTTGCTCTTCTTGTCTACCCAATTCCCGATACCTCTCTTCCATTCTGTTTCTAATTTCAGAAACAACGCCCGGGACTCTTTGTTGAGCCCTTGATTGTGCTTGCCCAGGAGAAATATTTCCAGCAGAAGCATCCGAAGCCAAGCTAGTTGCTTCGGATAAAATTTCTTGAAATTTAGAAGATAAAAAAGAATTTATCTCGGGATCATCTGCAGAAAAACCGGCTGATAATCTTCTTGCTTTGTTAACAACCTCCCCTGGGGAAATTTCTTCACCCATTGGAATAACGGCATTTTTAAATTCGCTAGAAAGCTCTCTAAGCTTACCTTCTAGTTTGCGACCCTCTGCTTCTCCTTGACTACGAAGTCTTTCTTCGGCCTCTTTGGCTAACCTTTCGGCTTCCCTACCAAACTCTCCTTCTAATTTTTCTCTCAATTCTTCACCTCTTCTTTTAAAATCTGACTCTATACCTCTTAATTCGTTACCTAGGCTCCCTTGCAGTTTTTCTCGTATTTGATTAGAGAATTCTTTGTACTCGTCAACTCTTTGATTAGCGTCAGATAAACTCTTAGCCGAACAAATACTTTCCATTTTTTGACTTAATTCTTGTTTGATTTGAACCAAATTTATTCCATCAACCGAAACATCTGCTTTTCTAAAAGCAGGAATTAAAACTTGATTTAGTGCTTCCACTTTTGCTAATCCCTCGGCACCTTTCCATTTAGCTTCATAACACAACACTTCTACCAAATCTTCTTCTGAAACATACTTCTGAACCTCTACAGGTACTGAAGAATCCGATTTAATAATATATGTATTAGCACTTACAAAACTACCGACAAACAATAATGGTGTTGTTAATAATATTATTTTTTTAATCATACTTTTATTATATTATAATAATTTTTAAAAATCAATACGAGCTATAAGCGAACTCTTGTGAACCAAACCAAAACTAGTAGAATCCACTCCACCACCCGTTATTTCTCCTAAGATTAAGAATGTATCTTCTGAAATATTATTAGTCTCATACAAAGAAAGCATTTGGTATTTTTTACCATTCACTAAGTAATTCGCACCAGTAGATGTTTTTAATATTTCATCGTTTATTAAAATGTTCCATCCCCCATCAACTTCTACAAGAGCAAAACTATCTCCCGGCATACCTCGAACAACTTTAATTAAAGGATTATTGTTTCCGGCATGAGAATATAATACCACATCTCCTCGACTTACTTCGTTACAGTCATAATATCCCATTAGTGCCTCCACTTCTTGACCATTCTCAATTAAAGGATAAAGAGAATCTCCTCTTACAATCTTATACTCTATTACTATATCGCATCCTTGCTCAATAGCTGGAGCCGGCTCTTCTTTGTTAACTGATAAAACAAAGATTATTAAAATAATCGTAACAATGATTAATGTTTTTTTCATTGAATTAAACCTCGCTAATAACATCAAAGCCCTTAAAGCTTCCCGTTATTGCAATACCAACAACTTTCTTAGCAATATTCTTTTCTTTTTATCTATCTGAAAATGTTTACTAGATTCTTGTTTTTTCATTAAATAGAAAACTCTTGAAGGTTTGCCAATTTTAGTAACTTTATCTTCCTTCAAAAGAATGTTTAAGTGTTTGTAAATAGCTTGCCTACTAAAGCCAAGCTCTTCTGCAATCTTATTTACGGTTACTTGTCTTTCTTTCGAAATATGATTAAATATTCTATCTCTAGTATTCATGGCTCTAATTATACTTAGTTGACAGTTAGCTGTCAACTGTCAATCTTGCCCAATCTAAAATGAGTATAAATCTCATGCTCATCTTCCATAGTTAAGGAGCTAAGCTCCTTAATCTAACCTCCTTAATGCAACCTTCGTTTCGCAATCATTAATGAGTTAGAAAATACTATCGATCTTTACATTAAATATTATTTGTAGTATATTTCAACCAACCACTTAGGAGGTGGAACTAATGGGAGATCACATAAGACTCATTGAAAAGAAAGTGCAGACAAATAAAGGTATGCACTACCTTGGCTTATCAGATACTATAATGGAATTGCTTCCATGTAGTAGTAGCATAGTTATCGGAGAGGCACCAGAGGAAATGTTTAATATTTTCTTAGTGAAGATATTTACATTGCAAGAGTTTCAAAAAGAAACTATGATTCTCTGGCAAATTGGAGAAGGACTGCTAAGCCAAGAATCATTATCATTCTTTATCTACGATGACAATGAGGCCGCAGAAGAAATGATAAAGGGATTAAGACAATACAAATCCTCCAATAAAACAATTGTCTTCACGGAAGAAAAAGAGTATAAGGAAATAATTTTAAGTGAGTAATAAAATTACTCACTCTGTTTTTTACTTAATAAGCCCTATTTACTAATATTAAGCTATCCACTTCATACGACAAAGCCACTCTAATCAAAGAATGGCTTTAGATTGTGTTCGGAGGGCTATACGTTGTTCGAACCTATTTAACGATCAAAACATAATCTGATAAATCTATTATAAAGAATAATATTGCAAAAACCATTAATTAGAATAGCTACAAGTGCAGCCATCTTTAATAGAACAAATTTGTGAAATCTAATTGAAAATTATAAAATATTTGATAAAATTAAGCTATGAGAAATATTGCATTTATTGATGGTCGAAATTTATACATGGGAACTAAGAGTTGCATTCCGCCATGGAAGATTAATCTAGTTAAATTAAGAAAATACTTAAAAGACAAATATAGAGTCGATGAAGCTTATTACTTTTTAGGCCATGTTCAAAATGAAAACGAAGAGCTATACGATAAAATACAAAAAGCTGGCTTTATTTTAAAATTTAAAGAACACAATCTTGCCATGCTTGGCAAGAAAAAAGGTAATGTTGATTCTGATATTGTGTTTTATATAATGAAAAAGATATACCTAGGAAAAGATTTCGAAAAAATTGTTTTGGTCTCTGGCGATGGAGATTACAAAATGCTTGTTGATTTTTTAATTCAGGAAAAAAGATTTGCCATGTTATTATTTCCAAATGAAAAGTTTGCATCTTCCCTATATAAGAAGATAAAATCAGATCATAAATCTTGCTTAGAAAATCCTGATGTCAAGAAAAAAATATCTTAAATAAAAAAGAAAAGGCCCCTTAGGTATTTAGCCGTTCGGGTCCTTTTCCGTCTTAATACTTTAATTATTACAGATTTATGAAAAAAGTCAAGCTTTTTGTTTAATTTTTTGAATTAATTCTGGCATAAAAACAAAAACCACCTTTGTTAAAAGATGGCGTAGTGTCTGGAGGGGTACCATGCGGTACCCGTCTGCGTCAAATTCTTTCCTTGCTTCACCTCTTGGGCTAAGCCGGGTGCCGACTGGTACCCGGCGTAGCCAGGTGCTGTATAGTACCTGGCTCGGAGGCAGGGACTCGAACCCCGATTGCCAGGGCCAGAACCTGGTGTCCTACCATTAGACGACCTCCGAATAAGCTACACTTTCAAATATCTTGAAACAGCGACAATACTAGAAATTACTCCAAGCATAAACGCTACAACAAGATGCATTTGCAACAAAAATATTGCATTCTTCTCCAAGCAACTAGCGATATCTAATCCAAACAGAATATTCTTAATATCTGCTCCAAATAAAAATATAAGGGCGAGGGTTATTAAAAAGCTAAGAATAATACTCAATGTTGCAATAATTAACCCCTGAAAAGCGAAAGATGCAAAAAGAAACTTTCTAGAAACACCGACTAATCGCATAATAGAAATCTCATCCCTCATTCCTCTTATTGAGGATCGGATAATATTAAAGATTACAAGAATTGCGGCTAAGCTAGTAATAACTCCCAAGAAGATGCCCACCTTCTGAAGCGTTCCAATAATATAGAACAAATCTTCAATTATTGTTTTTCTTTGACCATAGTCAATCTTCTCAAAGAATACTTGCGACGGACTATCTTCTAAAAAGTATACTATTGCGTCGTAACCCTCAACACTATCTGAGCTTACACTAATTGATGCTAAAAATGGATTGCCCACTTCAGCTAAAGCCGCCATTAAAACGGCATCATCTTTATACCTCTCTATAAAAGATTCTAGGGCATCTTCGTTTGGGACATACTGCACATCAACTACATCGGGTAAATCTTCTAAGCCAGACTTAACATCTAGAATTGTATCTTCGTCTACACCTTCTTTAAAATATATACTTACCGATACTTTTTGCTTAACTTCCGCAGATACTGATTGAGCAAAGTCCTGAACGACAAAAGCAAACGTAGTAAAAATTAATGTAGCGGCAATGGCAAAGATGGCTACAATAGAAAGCCCCGAATTACGTTTTAAATTTATCCAAGCTAATTTTAGTGTTCTTTTTAGTATAGTAAGCATAATATTATAATCTAAATTTACCGCCTATCTCATCTCTTACGACATGGCCATCGTCTAGGGTAAGCACTCTTTTGTCTAAACTATTCACAATGTCTTTATCGTGTGTTGCAAAAAGAATTGTAGTTCCTTTCTCATTAATTTTTAGCAACAAGTTAACGATATCCATAGTATAATATGGATCAACATTACCTGTGGGTTCATCGGCTAAAATTACATCGGGGTTGCATACTAACGCTCTTGCAATAGCAACTCTTTGTTTCTCGCCACCAGACAACTCTTCGGGATAGTGATATGTTTTACTCTCTAAGCCAACAAGTTCCAATAGCTCAGGAACATTCTTTTCTATTTCCTTGTCAGGAAAACCCAAAGCCTCCATAACATATGATATATTCTCGTAAACATTCTTAGTGGATAATAACTTGTAATCTTGAAATATAATACCCATTTTACGCCTAATAATATGAATATTGCCTGGGCCCATTTTAGATAAGTCTTTGTCCTCAAAATATATCTTACCCTTAGTTGGTTTTTCTTCTCCGGTTAATAGACGAAATAGGGTTGTTTTGCCCGCTCCCGATTTACCAGTAATTAAAACAAACTCCCCTTTTTCCACTCTAAAAAAGATGTCTTTAAAGACAATATTTTCTTTTTTAGCTAAGTGCGCTGGATATATTTTACTTACTTTGTCAAAAAAAATCATTGTTAATTATTATTTTTATAAAGCATTTTTAACTCCGAATCAATAAACATATCTAGGTCTCCATTTAAAACACTTTCAACATTAGAAGTTTCTACCCCCGTTCTCAAATCTTTTACCATCTTATAAGGATGCAGGACATAAGAACGAATCTGGTTTCCCCACGCTACCGCTACCTTTTCTCCCTTTACTTGATTAATCTCTTCTAATTTCTGCTCTTCTTGAATTAAAGAAAGCTTAGAAGAAAGTATACTCATCGCTTTTTCTTTGTTTTGAGCTTGTGATCTTTCGTTTTGCGAAGCTACCGCAATTCCAGTTGGAATATGAATAATTCTGATTGCGGTTTCTCTCTTATTTACATTCTGCCCTCCTGGACCAGATGCCTTAGATGTCTCTACTTTCAAGTCCTCTGGTTTAATTTCAAAATTCTTATCTGCTATTTCTGGCAAAACATCTACCATAGCAAAAGAGGTGTGTCTCAAGCTCTTTGCAGAGAATGGAGAGTTTCTCACTAAACGATGAACTCCTTTTTCGTATTTTAATGTTCCATAAGCCCAAGAACCTTTGACTTCCAATGTTACTTCTTTAATACCACCAGCTTCTCCCAAAGACTTATCTACTACTGACACCTTAAAACCTTTTAAGTCAAAATACCTCTCATACATTCTTAAAATCATACTAGCCCAATCTTGTGCATCATCCCCTCCTGCTCCAGCAAATATTTGAATTAGTGCGTTATTCTTATCATACTTGCCAGATAAGAATACCTTAACTTCCTCCTTGGATACTATTTTCTTTAACTCTAATAACTTCTGATTGATTTCACCCTCTAAGCTACCATCAGTATCAATACTTGCCATATCTTCTAAATCAACCAAATTACCCTTTATCTTATCTATAACCCCTAAATCCTCTTTTATCTCCGAATATTCTTTCCCGATACTAATAGCATCTTCGCTCCCCCAAAAGCTAGGATCTTCCTGCATTTCTTCAATCTCTGACAATCTCTTTCTTTTGTTTTCAAGGTCAAAGACATTCCTCTATTAAGAGGAGTTGCTTTTTTAATTCTTTAATTTCTTCTATTATCATACAATGATAATATTACACAAAAAGTTGTTTTGTTGCAATACCTGAGCCTCCTACCAGAATCGAACTGGTGTCTACGGTTTACGAAACCGTTGCTCTACCACTGAGCTAAAGAGGCAGATAAGCGGGATACCAGAATCGAACTGGCACCTTAACCTTGGGAAGGTTACGTACTACCACTATACTAATCCCGCATAAATATGCTCTGCCACAAAAAACTATTCAAGTCCTTCTAGCTTTTCAAAAAAAGAGCGACGAGCCCTTCTTTTGATGTCGCAACTTCTATTTATCGCCATAGATAAGTTTCCCTTAAAAAACATATTTTCTATCTTTTTGTTAAATAATTTTGTATTTTCAATGGCACTCTTATAATCACCATCATTCGACACAATAATTGCAATATCATATTTATTCAAAGCCGCCATTGCTACCATATCTGTTGCTAGCTGAGTATCTACATTTTTTTCTTGCAAATTCCCTTTTGTTCCCCTCAAGTCTCCATATTTAATAGAAACTTCTTTCATTTTTTCAATTTCTCCATAATATTTTTGGGTAATGTTATACCTTTTCTGGTCTTCATCGTTACCTAACAATAAATATGATGGCGGATGAACACAATAAAAACCAATATAAACAAGCTTTCTAGATCCAGTTAGTTTCTGTGCTAAAATTAAAGGATTATAAAGAGAGCTCCATTTGGAGTCAATCTTTTTTATTTTATAGATATAATGAAAAACATTACTATTATCTATAAAAACAGCTATGCGATTTAAATTGTTCATAATATATTATATTGTTTTAAAAATAAAAAACAAGAGCCGAAAGGCTCTCGTTACTTGCTGTAGCCGAAGCCAACAACAAGGGGTTCTTGTGCTAAGTATATTATATATCCCTAAAAAGTCAATACCCAGTCTTATTCAACGCAACGCTAGCATTAAATTCATGTTCGTTATTGGATTAGAAAATAACTTACCTAAACCCCTTACCAGAATCGAACTGGCACCTTAACCTTGGGAAGGTTACGTACTACCACTATACTAATCCCGCATAAATATCTTTTTCCACCAAGGAACATCTATCTCTTCTTCAGCGTCCTTCTCTTCTTCGGTATCAGGATACTTAATTATAACTACCTCCTCACCAGGCTTTTTCAAAAGTAGTTGCTCTCTGGCCATCTTTTCAATATTAAAAGCTTCCTCGCTGGGATCAACATTAAGACTGGTCTTGGCCTCTTGTTCTAGCAAAATTAATTCTTCTTTTTTACCACCTAAATATTCTTCAATACTAACTCTTTTATGGTATAGGCGAATATTTGAAACAATAAGAAGTGTTAAGATAAAAAACATAAAGAAAAAAATCAAAGGCGTGATATAGTCTGCCGGTTTACGATTAATTTTCTTTTTGATCTTCATCACTTTTTGAAAACATTAAAAAATACTTCTGATGGAACTCTAATCTTACCCATTCTTTCTTGAAGTTTCTTTTTTCCTTTCTTTTGTTTGTCTAAAAGTTTTCTTTTTCTAGTGACATCACCTCCGTATAGTGGAGCAGTGACATCTTTTCTTTGAGCTTTAACAGTCTCTCGGGCAACAATCTTGCCATATATCGCTGCCTGAATAGCTAGAGCAAATTGCTGGGGTGGTAACAACTCTTTAAGCTTCTCTGTTATCTTCTTACCTTCACTATATGCCTCTTTCTTGTCTACAATTTGAGAAAAAACTTCTTCCACATTGCCCCCCACCAAAACTTCTAGCTTAACTAAGTCTCCCTCTCTTAAACCAATAAAGTTATAGTTAAATGAGGCGTATCCTTGAGTAGCACTCTTAATTTTATCATGAAATCCAGTAACAATTTCTCTTAGTGGTGCTTCGTAAATAACTAAAACCTTATCTCCTTTAAAGTATCTATTCTCAATCATCTTGCCACCCATAGAGCTTAATAATTCCATAACTCCTCCGATATATGTTGCGGGGGTCATAACCTCTAGGCAAACCCACGGTTCTAAGGTTTGGTTGATATGCGAAGCGTTGGGCCAGTCAGCTGGAGACATAATTGTCATCTCGCCACCCTTGCCATCTATTATTTTGTAAACTACCGACGGCGATGTAATAACTAAATTTAAATCAAATTCACGATGGAGTCTCTCCGATATTATCTCAGCATGAAGAGATCCCAAAAATCCACAACGGAAACCACGACCCAAAACTTCTTTAAACTCTGGCTCAAAAGTAAGGGCCGGATCAGTTAATCGTATTCGATCTAGAGAATCTCTCAGCAAGTTATAATCGTCGGTGTCTTCGGGATAGAAGCTCACAAATACAACCGGATTAAGCTCTTTGTAGCCCGGTAATGGCTTTGCCTCTTTATTGTTACTAATAGTATCCCCTATTTTAATAACCCCTGCCTCTTTAATACCTGTTGCGATATAGCCGATATCTCCAGCAGTTAAAATACTTTGAGGGGACAGTGTGGGAATAAAGTGACCGATCTCTTTTGCCTCACCCTTAGCATTTACCGATAATAGATATATCTTTTCACCTTTTTTAATTGATCCACTTACTACTCGGATATACGCGATAACACCCTTAAAAGAATCATACTTAGAATCAAAAATTAATCCTTTAAAATCTTCTCCTACTTCTTTTTTAGGAGCAGGTATCCTCTCTATAACTCTAGCCAAAAGCTTGTCTACATTAATATTTTTTTTAGCTGAAATGTGTATTACTTCTTCTGGGTCAATGCCCAAAAGCTCGGCTAAACTATTAGCTACCTCGTCAGCCATTGCGTTAGGCAAATCTATTTTATTCACTGCAGGAACAATAACAAGGTTTTGTCTTTTAGCAAATTCCAAATTAGCTAATGTTTGAGCTTGTATTCCCTTAGTGGCATCTACCAATAAAACAACACCTTCAACTGCGGCTAGAGATCTAGAGACTTCATAAGAAAAGTCAACGTGTCCGGGAGTATCTATCATGTTAATAATATAATCTTCTCCGTCTAAAGAATACTTCATTCTTACTGGTTGCATTTTAATTGTAATTCCTCTCTCGCGCTCTAAATCCATAGAGTCCAACATCTGTTCCCCTATTTTATCCGAAGCTATTGTTCCGGTAATTTCAATCATTCTATCAGCAAGAGTAGATTTGCCGTGATCAATGTGAGATATTATTGAAAAGTTTCTTGTATTTTTCATCTTTTAATTAATGTATATAATTCTTTGGTGTGGATTAAGTAAAGTGTAACAACATATGCCAAAAATCCAAGAGCAAACGAAAATGATAATTGGAATAACACTGCTCCAAATGTAGTTAATTCAACAAAGAATAGAGCTATTCGTAGCGAGGTATAGGTAACAAAAACCATAATCAATGTCCCAAAGCAAACTTTAGCAAAAGAAACTCCAATCTCTTTTAGTGGGATGTCCCTAACCTTTCTTCTTAAAAAGGCAAACAAAAGAACTAATTGCACAATTGATGTTATCGCCACAGCTAAAGCTAGACCAATAACCCTAATATCCTCTATACCATCAAGTTTGAAAAAAGACGAGAGCCAAGAACTAAATATATCACTTCTATCTATCAACCATACAAAAACAAAAGAAAGCAATATATTCACACCTACCGAAAAAATACTCAACAAAGCGGGAGTTTTGGTATCCTTAAAAGCAAAGAATGCTCTAATTAAAATTGGTATAATTCCAGCAAATATGATTCCTAAAGAAAATACTCCTAGAGATGCTGCAGTTAGTCTAGTCTCGGTCCAACCAAACTCTCCAGTTCCCAAAACAACCCTAACAATTTGAGCTCTTAGGATAAAACACATAAAACCAATTGGCACAATTGCCAAAATTACTTGACGGAGAGAAAGAGACAATGCCGAGATAAAGTCGTGTTGGTTTCCATTAGCCAAAGATTTAGAAAAACTAGGAAATGCCGCAACTGCAAACGAAACTCCGATTATGGATACTGGGAAAAGGTATAGGTTGTTAGCAAAATTAAAAACAGCAACACTACCAGCAGTTAGAATAGAAGCAATGGCGGTAATAACAATTAAGTTAATCTGAGAAGAAGCTTGACTTATCATTCTAGGAATAATTAGATAAAATATCTTAATTAACTGACTGTCTTTTAAATTAAAATGCCATTGATACTTGTAACCACATTTAATTGCTGGCGGTATTTGAATTAGCAAATGTAATAAAGACCCAAAGACAACACCATAAGCAACACCAAAGATCATTTTATCTTCGGGAAAAAATCCAGTAAAAAACAAAATGCCAAAAATGATACCAATATTATATAATATTGGAGCTAAAGAATATGCTAAAAATCTATCAAAGTGTTGCAAAACTCCAGAAAAAACAGCTGACAAAGCAAAGATTAAAGGAGCAATAAACATTATTCTAGTAAGGTCAACTGTTAATAACTTCTGTTCAGCTGAAAATCCTGGAACAATAAGATCTATTAAAAATGGAGCAAAGAGCCATATAAAAAAAGAAAGGCCGGCTAAGATAACAAACGATATGTTAATCATATTGTTTGTTAACCGCCAAGCACTCTTTTCATCTTTCTGAAACTCTTCAGAAAACAAAGGAAGGAAAGATACAATAATTCCTCCAGTAATAATAACAGCAGAAATTAAATCTGGTATTCTAAAAGCAGCGAAATAACAATCTAGCGTGAAGGCTACATCAAACTTACCAGCCAACAAACGCATCTTCAATATTCCCAATAAACCACTTATCAAAGTAGAGCATCCGATTAATAGTGCAGCAAATGTTATTGTCTTAGCTTTAGAATTGAAGATCTTTTCAACCATAGATATTAAAAAAGTCCAAAGAGTTGTATAAGCCGAATTCTGTTCTCTCTCAAAAGAAAGAGTGGCAATCATTTATCTGTTTTGCAAGTTACCCTACAAAATCAAGCGAACTACTTTTTCTTCACAAAGTGAAGTTTGTTCTTGCACCCGAGTAAGGGTTTAGCCGTTTCACTCCCTTAATCTCTTAAGGGCTTATCCTAATTTAGGATATCTTCTCTCTTTCGATTAAAGACGTCTCTGTTCGCACCTCTTTTTACCTTTCGGCAAAAGACGGGTATTACCCGCTACCCTTTTACTATTGCTAGTGAGTGTTCGGACTTTCCTCCCCTTTTAATTTAAACTAAAAGGAGCGATTACCCCAACTCCTTGGACAATGGTATAATACCAGAAATAGAGTAAAAGTCAAAATCTAAAATGATAATATTTCTACTCCGAAAGATCTGGGCTTTCAACTTCACAAAAAATGATTAAGGAGCTAAGCTCCTTAATCCGACCTCCTTAATTGTGTTATCAAAACAAGCTCTTTTTATTAAGCGCGTCTAGGGCTTCGTTAGCTAGTCTATCGGCCTCTTTATTTTTCTCTCTAGGAATAGCCCTAAATGTAACTTTGGCAAAATCTATTTTTAAATTCCAGACTTGCATAAAAAGATCTTGCATTCTGGGGTTTGTAATCTTGTACTCCCCTTTCATCTGCTTAACTAACAACTCTGAGTCACTTCTAAGCTCTATTTCGGTGCTAGCAGCTAACTTCTTACCAAAGACCGAGCTAAACTTTTTAAAAGCAAAAACAACAGCCGAATACTCAGCTTCATTGTTGGTCACCTTATCTCCCAAATACTCACTATATCTTTTAATAATCTCTTCTTTTTCGTTACAAAAAACAACTCCAATAGAACCCATTCCCGGATTGCCACGAGAAGCACCATCGGTATATATTATTACTTTTTTCATTTCTTTTTAATTGATAATTATTTATAAGGTGAGCGTTTTGTAGATTAAAATTAAAATATGTAGTTGTGATTGTATTCGCCCCAACGAATTATAACTATGCCAGAACCACCATCACTACATGCGCCACCACCATCACCAGTATTAGGTGCTCCTGCGCTCCTACATGCCCATCCACCACCATAATAGTAGCCCGTTCCACCAGCAGCATAAACTTTTCCCCATATACTCATACCCGCTCCACCACCAGCGCTACCACCACCTCCACCAGCACCCCCACCACCACCACTTCTAGCAGTATACCCTGTTCCATCATAACCGTAGCCGCCCCAATTACCATATCCACCAGATAATGAAGATGGCTGTTGTGGGGCTCCACCAGAAGCATTAGCACCCCCACCTCCACCAGAACCACCAGTACCACCACCACACCCCGAACAGTTATCTGCGCCACGACCACCACCTATTGCAGTTAAAGATTCGAGTATAGAATTTCCCCCTTTGCTATTATTTCCTCCAGCACCAACGGTAACAGAAATATTATTAGATAATAATAAATGGTGCTTTGAAATAAGACCACCAGCACCACCACCTCCACTACCACCAGCCGAACCACCACCAGCCACAACAAGAACATCTACTGCTGACAAAGTATGTGCAATATTACTATATGTTTTAGTATCTAAAAATACTACTTGGCCAGATTTATCTTCTAATGTTCCAGAACTATTTCTAGCTATAACCAAATTTCCTTCAGAATCGTAACCCTCTGCCCCAACAGGCACAAAAATACTTCCTAATGCTAAAAGAGAACCTGATTCACAAGAATAGCAAACACAATTTTTGACTAGCGAGCTATCACTACTAAAGCGATAACTTGCTCCAGCGAAAGAGTTCCAATCAGAAGGGCAATTACAATTAGTGGAACTATCTTGATTGTATGAAACAATCCTACAACCACTCTTAAGAGGATCTTGACCAAGAGAACAAATACAAGATTTTACCGAAGAGCTGCTTCCATTAAAGATATAGCTTGATCCAGATATTGAGTCCCAACCAGAAGGGCAGTTACAATTATTAGAACTATTTTGAGTATAAACAAAAGACTTAACCTTATCACCAGAAACTGATTGAATTTGCCCATAAGTTACGGCGTCTGTAGCGTTAACACCCGGACTAAGATTGGTTATTTTACCATTATTCATATCTATATTTCCATAAACAGTTAAATTAGAAGAGGTAGAGCTAGATCCGATTTCTACAGAGCTTGTTACATTGCCTTGTGCTAAATATGTAGCACTGTTGGTCTGGAAGACACCACCAACTCCAAAAGAGCCAATCTTAACCTGACTAGAAGCACTCTCGTTAATTGGTATATATACACTACCACCAGTAGGACCCTCTATTGGATCAGACCAAGCCAAGACTATAAAACTGACAAAGAACACTGAGAATGTAACACCCAATACCAAACCTATGTTTTTTAATTGTTGCATATTATTTCTTTTTAAAATATTTAATTAATCTTGATTCAAACTCTTCAATATGTTTATTCTCCACATTAAACCCAGCAGCTGGTGGATGGCCACCATAAGTCAAAAGTATATCGGCGCTCTTCTCCATAGCTAGGACAGCATTCATCTTGGCCGGAACCCTAACCGCCCCCCGACTATTCTTCCCACCTTTTTTATAAAGGAAGACTGGTTTCTTATATTTGTTTTCTATTTTAGAAGCAGCAGAGCCCAATAAATTAATCTTCCAATCTGGACTACCGAAAAATATTATAGGAGAGTTTAAATCGGCTATTTTTTCCAGCTTATCTATCATTTTTAAGACTCTAGCTTGTTTTTCTTTCCACTTTTTGACTAAATTATTAATAATTTTCTCTGCTTTTTTAATGTCTTTCGCAACCAAAAGATCATATATCTGTGTTCTGTGATATTTAATTCCGCTAGAACCTACTATTGAATTAATTTTTTGAACAGCATCTCTTTCTTGGGGACACTTAGTAACTAATCCGCTCTTCCAAAAATACTTCAATCCTGGTCTTTTGTTTTGCTTCAAATACTTCAGTCCTAAATCAATAATCTCCTTGTTGTCACTTTCTTGCTTCATCATATCGGCTATTGTAGCTAGAGCAGCCAAAGTTAAAAAGTCTTTTTCTTTTTTGCTAAACTTGGATCCAAGTAATTCTTGGCATAAATAAAGAATAATTCCAGCATTAGCAAAGTCTTTAAAAGGATATTTATCGCCTTTTTGTTTAGGGCATACAATAATATCGGCCAAAGGTAATTCGCTATGAGGTTGATGATGATCTGCTATAATTAAATCTATACCTAATTTCTTAGCTAAAATCGATTCTTTAAAATTCGCAATACCACAATCCACAACAATCAAAAGAGTTTTTGATTTCTTTGCTTTTTGTTTTATAAGCTTTAATGCTTTACTATTAATACCATATCCCTCCGTTTCACGATCGGGGAAATATACCATAAAAACCTTGCCACCTAGCAATTCAATAGTATCTTTTAGCAAAACAACAGAGACGGTTCCATCTAAGTCTGCATCGCCATAGAGAACAATTTTTTCTTTATTTTTAATTGCACCTTCAATTCTTTGTACTGCTATTTCAATATTTTTAATCTTGGTCATAATAGTTTAGTGCTTTTAGACCCGGAAGCTCTTTATTAGCTAAAAAATCAAGCATCGCTCCTCCACCAGTAGAGATATGATCTACTCCTTTTTTAATATTAAACTTACTAATCGCTACTCCGGTATCTCCTCCTCCTATTATTCTAAAAGCCTTGTTATTTCTAGCAACAGCACAAGCTATTTCTTTAGTGCCAAGCTCAAACTCTTTTTTCTCAAAGAAACCTAATGGCCCAGCCCAAACAATCATCCCCGCTTCGGCTATTATATCAGAATAAATCTTTATTGTCTCGGGTCCGATATCATAAATCTCCTCTTCATTTTTAACAGCACCTGGGGCATCAATTTTATTAAAAGAACCATCGCTATTAGATAACTTAACATCTACTGGTAAGTGTAGTTTAGTGGAAGTTAAATCAATTGATTCAATCTCTGAGACAACATCTTCTTTGGGCCAAGGCTTGTTTACCGAAATACCCTTAACAACAAGTATATCATTAGCAACCTTGCCTCCAAGTAGTATATGGTCTGCTTTTTCTAGAAAAGCTCTAACAACTTTTACCTTAGAAGGCACTTTTGATCCTCCAATTATTACAACTAAAGGTTTCCATGGATTATCTTTGGCTCGGGACAAAACCTTAACTTCTTTTTCAAACAATAGCCCAACACAATTGGGCATTAATAATGGAGTCTTGGCAACTGATGCATGAGCCCTATGAGAAACAGAAAAAGCTTCATTGACATAGACATCAGCCATAGAAGCTAATTTCTGAGCAAAAGCATCATCGTTTTCTATTTCTCCTTTAAAACTTCTGATATTCTCTAATATAGATACATCACCTACAACACCATCTTTAACTAAATTAACTTTCTCTCCAAGTAAATCCTCTATTAAAGGAATAATATGCTTAACTTCCTTTTTTATATGTGTGGCTAACAATACCTTGCCCCCTTGGTCTAAAATATATTTAATAGTAGGGATTGATTCTCTTATTCTAAAATCATCTGTTACTTCTCCTAAATCGTTAAAAGAAACATTAAAATCACACCTCACTAAAGCAGTCTTGTTTTTAAAATCAATATCTCTAATTGTCTTCATTATTCTTTTTAATTCTCGCTAAAGAGTTTTTTAAAACATCCCTAAGCTTATTAACCTCTATTAATTTCTTAGGCTTTTCTTCTTGTTTTCTTAAAGAAGAAAAGAGTATTGGTTTTTTCTCAACTTCGGCTGGTTTCTTCTTACGACAAGCTTTGCAGTATATTTCTCTGCCTGGCTGAGGCTCAAAAACAACTTTTGTTTTCCGACCACAAGCAGAGCAAACCGCATCGTATAATTTTTGTGGTGGATCTTGGTGCTTAAAAGACTCAAACCACTGACGAATCTTTTGATCTACATCTTCTCGTGATTTACCATATTTCTCTCTAGAAACACGAATAATCTTCTCTTTGTTGTCTTCGTTTTCAATCATTATTGGAAGAAGTGATTCCGCAGAAAAAGGATTACTAGTAAGACCATCTATCATTAATTTAACATAGTAATTATATTTGGGCAAATTAACTAAATCATTGGCAGTAAACTCAGGCCCAAACTCTTTCTCTAAAAACTCTGCATCTTCTGGCCCCACCCGAAACGATACCAGCGTGCCCACATTACCAAAAACAGCATCTCTAACAGTTTCTTCCATTTGAGTGATGTATTGATGACCAAGTATGAGAGCTAGTCGATATTTTCTAGCCTCGGACAATATAGTAACAAAAGAACTTGTAGCAAAGTTTTGAAATTCATCAACATAAAGAAAGAAGTCTTTTCTTTCTTCTTCTGGTATCTCAACCCTAGACATTGCCGCTAATTGAATCTTAGTGATTAATAACGAACCAAGTAACTTTGAATTATCCTCTCCTATCCTACCCTTAGAGAGATTCATAATGAATATCTTTTCATTATTCATAATGTCTTGAATATCTATAGTAGACTTTACCTGACCAACAATATTTCTAATTAATGGATTTGATATAAATTGACCAACTTTGTTTTGTATTGCTGCCGTAGCTTCTGACTCGTATTGTTTGCTATACTGAGCATATTCGTTAGTCCAAAAAGCCTTAACTATCGGATCACTAATTTTATCCACTACTTTTTCCCTAAACTCGGGGTCAGCAAACATTCGATTAATCCCTAAAAGGGTGGCATTAGGATATTCTAATAGCGCCAAAACAGTATTATTCAAAATATATTCCATTCTAGCCGACCAAACATCAGGCCATATTTTTTTGAAAACACCCATTAACCCAGAAGAGACTAAGTGGCGATGAGCTGGATCAACGCTCTCCATTACATTAAAAGCTATTGGATAAGCCAAATCGGCTGGATTAAAATACACTACATCATTAATCCTCTCGGGTGGAATAAAGCTAAGTATTTTCTCGGCAGCTTCACCATGAGGATCAATAAACCCCATACCATGACCAAGACGAATATCTTGTATTGCTTTGTTCTCCATCAGCGAAGTTTTTCCAACTCCAGTTTTACCAATTACATAAACATGCCTTCTACGATCGTCGGCTTTAATTCCAAACTTTTTTCGCTTGTTTCTAAATGTTGTTTCTCCAAAAAATATAATACTCATATTATTCTTCAATTGGTAATTCTAATGGAGCCTCGCCCTTTTTTGCTTCGACTCTTGGAACCATAGATGCTGGAGTCAAGATCTTTGATGGGAAGTGATATATCGTTGCCAATTCCTCGGCGTTTAAAACAAATGTGCCCCCAGGAAGTGGAAAGAAAAACGGTAATCTATCAACATATCGCCTAAAAATAATTCTCTTCTTTAGGTGAAGTCTTCTCTCGGGAAACCAAAAAGGGTCATACCACATCTTTCTTGCTTTGGGAATTGTTTTACCATCAGGAATAGGCGCGTTGGCATGTTGAGTATTAAAATTGGTAAAATAACTCATCGGAAGCCTGAGATTTGATTTCACCATAACATCTTTTTTGGAGAGATAGATATAGCGGATACCAACTTCAAATCCAACTTTGTCCATCTTTCTCTCGATTGCTGCAACAGTTTCCCTTTCTACCTCTGTAAGACGCATCTCTGGAGGCAAAATATCATCTTTCTTTTCTTCTTTCTTCTCAGCCCCAATAAGAGCATTAATAATATCTTGGTATAGTGGTTGAGGTTTTGATGGTGTTTTCCTAGATAAAAGTTGATTTTTAATCTTCTTCCCCTCCTCAAGCCAAGGGACTTCAGAAAATATTGGTGTAGCGCGCACTTGAACCCATATTTGCTCTCCCTTTTTAAGAAAACTCATACCTTCCAAGAGAGAAGAGATTGGGTCTATCCTTTTTTCTTCTTTGGCCTCTCGCTCAGTTTCAAAATCATGAAATGTTTTAATAGGATAACAATTTGCTTTAGCGAGCTTAAAATCAGTTCCCCATAAATCCCACTTACTATTAGGCATATCTTGAGGAACCTTCTTGGTATAATCCTCTACTTCGAAAACTTCAGCTTCAGGAAATTGAGCATATATATGAGTTTCAATCATTCCTAGGGCTGAACTAGAACAACGGATGTAAAAATGAGGCACTCCATCAACAGCGACAATTTCAAAAGAATAACTAAGCAAACATTGACCATCCCACCATTTTTCAATCCAATTTGGTTCGGCCCATATTTGCCACAAACCAGTAAAAACTAGTTCCATCGCTCTTATTGGTTTAGGGTTCTCTTTTGGTATTCTAATTTCTAATAAAATTGTTTTTTGTTTAGCAACCCATAAATCATTTCTCCACCAAAGCCAAAAGTATAAAAACTTTTTCCACAAAAGAAAAGGCAGTGGTAACCACCACCACGCCAAAATTAACTGCCAAAAAATAACTAGACCGGGTATTGCGGCAACCAAAAGACCGTTAACTTGAATTAAGATCTCTGCCCAGTTGATTTCCATTAAATTTTAAATTATTTGACCAAATATTTACCATCAGGAGTCCTCTTAAAATGCTTTTTGTTGCATAAATTCTGAATAATGGTATTTCTCTTAACTATTCTTTTTTCTAATACTCGAGCTATTATTTCTTCTCCCGAAAGAGGTCTATTCTCAAGTAAAAGAATTTTTTTAATAACATCTTTAACATCTCCTGGCTCATAGCCCCACTCTCTTAGAGCATACAGTCCCCGACCAACCAAGACAAACCTTTCATCTTTAATCAATTCGTTATGGACTGTTTGTTCACCATGATTACCTAACAACTTTGCAACTTCTCTGAAATGAAGTGGCTTACCATTTTTTCTTAGTAATAAATATGCTTTATCTTTAGTGCCCCGTGGATTAATCTCGGGCCAACTCTTAAAACCAATAACACCCTCTGGACTTAAATGAATTTTCTTTGAAAGTTCTAGATAGGAATTTATTTTTTTAGTTGGTTTGACTGGGGCAATATTAATACAATGCTCCACTCTTATTGGTTGCCTGTTTTCTTCTAGTGTTTGATGGATTCTACCAATTGTCTCTTGAGCATTATCAAAACTATTCTTATCAACAGCCCAAAAAGGATGAATATCTTTGCTCTCCGATGATCGATAGAAAGACTTGTTAAGGGTTAAGAGAAAAGATATGTGATTATGATCCTCAGGCTTACCTAATGATTCAATATAGCCATCCTCTCTCTTAATGCCCCCAAAAGAAATCATTCTTTCTTTAAAAACATCAAATAACGGCTGATATTCTTCAACACCTCTTTGCATTTTCTTAATAGCGTCTTGTTCAATCTGACGAACTCTCTCTCTAGTAATACCATAATCTACACCAATAGACTCTAGGGATTCTCTCTTCTTATTTTCTTGATTAAGCCCAAAACGACGAGATATAATATCTTTTGTTCTGTCGGGTAATTTTCCGACAATGTTTGTTGAAATTTTCTTATAATCAAACATAGTTATTTTTTATTATTAAACCAAGTAACCAGAAGTGGTCCCGCTATAAAAATTGAAGAATAAGTACCCAAAGATATTCCTAATATCATCGCAAAAACAAACCAACGGATTGTTTCCCCACCCAAAATAAATATTGCGATCAAAACGAATAACGTTGTCGCAGAAGTATTAATTGATCTTTCTAATGTTTCGTTTAAACTTTTATTGACAATATCTGGAAATAAAAGACGAGGATTCTTTGCAATATTTTCTCTAATTCGATCAAAAACAACTACAGTGTCGTTAATTGAGTAACCCAAAACCGTTAAAAGGGCAACCGCTATTGGCACAGTAAACTGAATACCATACAGATATCCCATAATTGAGAAAGCGCCTAAAACTATCAAAACATCGTGGAAAAAACCAACACCAGCTGCTACCATACCATACTGCCACGATTTTACTTTTCTATCTCCTGCATCTCTAAAAGTTAATGCAATGTATAGTATAATTGCTAAGGACGCAATAATAATACTAATAGCAGACTTATCTTTTAACTCATCCCCTATTGTTGGACCAATTGACTCGAAATAATTCTCAGTAGAGCCAACTAGTAATCCTCTTAATTCAATATATTTTTCTTGAGATATGTCAGGCATTCTTAAAACGAAACCGTTTTCTCCGGCCGATTGTATTATAGCATCACTAAGACCGGCATTATTTAATACCCCCCTTAACTCCGAAACGCTAGGAACATTTTCGCTATACTCTATCTCCATCATACTTCCTCCAGTAAACTCTATCCCAAAGTTAACCCCCAAGAAAGCAAGCGACACTAAACTTGCCAAAATCAATATGGAAGATATTGCGTAATATATTCTTTTGTGTTTAATAAAATTCATTATTTCTTTTTCCAAAGCCAATTAATTTTTTCTAACCTAGTTCCTTCAAAAATCTTAAGCAATGATTTAGTAATAACTAAAGCAGCAAATAAACTCATTAATATTCCAATAATTAAAGTAAAGGCAAACCCCTGAACGAAGCTAGTTCCAATAAAGAAAAGAATAAAGGCCACAATTAATGTTGTAAAGTTTCCATCTCTAATAGATGGCCAAGCTCTTTCAAATCCATTATCAATACTATCTTTTAGATTCTTACCTCCATCTAACTCTTCCTTCATTCTAGAAAATACTAAGATATTAGCATCTATCGCCATACCAATTGAAAGAATAAACCCAGCTATGCCTGATAATGTCAATGTAACTGGTAATAACTTAAATATTACCAAAACGAAAATAGTATAACAAACTAAACTAATAACAGCCAACAATCCTGGTAACCTATAGAATGCAATCATAAACAAAACTATTGCTAAAAACCCCCAAAAACCAGCACTCAGAGATTTATTTAACGATTCCATGCCCATAGTTGGACCAACATTTTGATATGTTAAAAGATCAATAGGAACAGGCAATGCTCCACTTCTAAGACGAGTTACAATCTGCCTAACACTCTCTATATCAGACTCTCCAGTAATAATGGCCTTGCCTCCAGATATTTTCTCTTGAATAATTGGAGCATATAAATCATCCTCAGTAATCTCCCCATCTCCAGTTGTATCAACGATTGATTTACCATCAAGAAAAACCGCTAATGGCTTATTAACATTTCTTTCAGTGATACTTTCAAATATTGCACCACCTTCAGAGGTAAACTCTAACTCAATAATAACATCTCTTGTATTTTGATCAAAAAAGTATCTAGCTGTTTTCAAGTGCTCTCCACTAAGCTCTGTCCTCTTCCATTCACTTAAATATTCTTGAGGATATGTTTTTCTAATCAATATATGACTAGCTACTATTTCTCCGTCTTCGTTTTCATCCTCATCCTTTTTAATAATATGATAACCAAAATCAGTTTCTACAATTGAATCAGTAATCTCTCCAGCACTCAAACTAAAAACAGCTTCATCAAACTCAGTAACCATATCTCCCTTCTTAAAAGAACCCAAAGAACCTCCCTCTTGAGCACTAGCAGGATCATCAGAATATTCTTTAGCAGTCTCGGCAAAGTCAGCACCGTCTAAAATAGTTTGAAATACTGATTCTGCTTTTTCAAGAGCTACTTTGTTTTTTTCTTCAACAATGCTTAATATCTCTGGAGTAATGTCTTCTTCGCCACTAAGCTCCCTAAATTCTAAAAAAGGAGTCTCTCCGATCATTTTGATAGCTTCTACTGGATCAACAACTCCGGCCAACTCTACTACTAAACGATCTCCTTTTACTTGGACTAAAGGTTCCGATACTCCAAAATAGTTGACTCTTCTCTCAATCAAATCTCTTAAACCATTCATTCTATCCTCGTATTCAATTTCATCAACATCACTAAGATCGGCTTGATAAACCAACTGGGTTCCTCCTTGTAAATCAAGACCTAATTTAAAATCAACTTGAGGAATATCAACAAACTTGCCAAATGGAATTGGATAAACAAAAGCCCCCAGAGCAAGAGCAATTATGAATATGAACGCAACTGTTATTCGATAGTAATTCATGATTAATTTATACCGTATTCTATATCAAATCTAGCTTTTTGTCAATTCTTAGTCTTGTCCAACGCAACGCTAACATGAAATGCTCCCCGCTTTCCAATACAAGATGAGTATGAATTTCATGATCATACGACAAAAAGCGTTCTTTAAGGAGCTAAGCTCCTTAACAATTTTTTTATTATTTAAATATAAGATAATCACTTTTTTAAAAAGTGATTACGTGATAACTTGGATTACGATTATAATAATCACAATAACCAAGATTATTTCTGATAGTCTCGAAATCTTTTCTCGCTCCATTTCAAGCACCACAAAAGAACAATATTTTAAGAGGAACTGATTTATCAGTTCCTTTTTCGCGCTGGCAAGCGCCATCGCACTTGCCCTTCTCCTCGCACTCACACTTGTGAGTGTCTTCCTCTTCCGAAGAAGAAGGTTTCCTGTATGCCTTATAGCACATAATACCAACTTATACCCATTTAAGGCAAAAGTCAAATAATATACTGATATGACAATTGATTGTATTCGTCTGTTGGATACTCACAAATACCACGATCGTGCCATAAAACAAAATATTCAATTCCAACATCTAGTGCTAAACGACTGCATACTGTGCAGTATGGTTCACCCGATTTAATTATTAATCCATCAACATCAACTCGAGTGAAATAGAGTTTTGATCCTTTTATTTTATCAGAGTTACTTTTTAAAGCATCAATTATTGCTCGCCATTCGGCGTGCATACAACAAGTATAGTCATAGTTTGGCTTTCTAGGGCCAAACTCTTTATTGCACATTCTATTTTTTTCTTGATCTAGTGCTGGAGCATTATACCCTGCTCCAATTATTTCATTATCTTTTACAACAATTGCACCACATTTAGCATTAAGACACAAAGAACCATTGGCAATTTCTGCCGCTTTATTCATCCAATAAATTGAGTCTTGTTTATGCACCACAACACTGTTTGTATTTTTTAGGTCTCCCGTCAGCATGCTTAGCTCCGCAAGGACAAGGATCATTTCGCCCAACTTTATCAGATTTTTTAGAGACAGGGACTCTAGATTGTTGTCTCATCTCCATACCACCTTTTTCTATGGGGCTTGGAGCAAAAGAAACTGACTTAACTTTAAACATCATCTCTACAACCTCTTTCTCCCAAGTATTAATAAGTTCTTGAAACATCCTACGAGCTTCGTTTTTGTATTCAATCAAAGGATCTTTTTGACCATAAGCTCTAAGTCGGACTGATTCTCTTAAAGATTGTAGGTTTTCTAAGTGATCAACCCACAAAGAATCTAATACCCTTAAACAAACAACCTTTTCTAGGCTTTTCATATTCTCTAACCCAATATCTGACTCTTTCTTTTGATAGTCTTCTTTTGTATAGCCATAATCACCAATCAAAGATAGCATTATATCTCTTAGAGTGCCCTCTTTCCATTTTTCAAGAACTTCTAATCTTTTTTTATAAATAACTTCTCTTTGCTTGTTGGCTACATCATCATAATCAAGCAAATACTTTCTGGCATCGAAGTGAAACCCCTCTATTTTCCCTTGAGCCGATTCAATAATACCTGATAACATTTTAGTTTCTATTGGTTGGTCTTCGGGCATATGGAGATACCCTGCTAAGGATTCTATTCTGTCTGCACCAAAGACTCTTAACAAATCGTCTTCTAAGGATAAGAAGAACTGACTGGAGCCCGGATCTCCTTGTCTTCCAGCACGACCTCTTAATTGATCATCTATTCTTCTGGCTTCGTGCCTCTCGGTTCCAATAATATGGAGACCACCAGAATTAATAACCTTTTCTGCGTCTTCTGGTGGATTACCTCCTAGAATAATATCAACTCCTCTTCCAGCCATATTAGTAGCAACAGTTACTGCGCCAAACCTTCCCGCCTGAGCAATAATCTCTGCTTCTTTTTCATGATTCTTTGCATTAAGTATACGGTGAGAAACACCTTCTCTTTCTAAGAGCTTACCTAAAAACTCATTCTTTTCAATTGATGTTGTTCCTACTAATACAGGTTGACCCTTTTCGTGTCTCTCTTTTATCTCTCTAACAATAGCTTGGTATTTACCCATAGTAGTTCGGTAAACTAAATCAGGCGAATCTCGCCTAATCATTGGCTTATTGGTAGGAACAGCGATAACCTCTAGTTTGTAAACTTTATCAAATTCTTCGGCCGATGTAAGGGCAGTGCCTGTCATACCTGACAACTTGCCATACATTCTAAAATAGTTCTGAAATGTTATTGAAGCTAATGTCTTTGATTCGGGTTGAACAAACACACCTTCCTTTGCCTCTATTGCTTGATGCAGACCGCCAGACCATCTTCGTCCAGGCATTTGTCTTCCAGTTGACTCATCGATAATAATAATCTGATCATCTTTAACGATATAGTGATGATCTTTTTCAAACAAAGGCCTTTTAGTCGTAGGATTTAGAGCTTGAGCTCTGAGGGCTTGCTCTAAGTGATGAAGATACTTAATACCCTTCTCTTCGTATATGTTTTCTACTCCTAGTATATTTTCTAACTCAGCCACGCCTTCTTCGGTTACTGTTACAGTTTTTTCTTTCTCAAATACTTCATAGTGCTTCCCTGGCTGAAGTCTTGGCACAATTCGAGAGAAACTTTGATACATATCCGAGCTATCAGAGTCGGGTGCTGATATAATTAATGGAGTTCTAGCTTCATCAATTAAGATAGAATCAACTTCATCAATTATGGCAAAATTAAATTCTCTCTGAGACTTGGCCGATAAATCATAAACCATATTATCTTTAAGATAATCAAATCCAAACTCATTGTTCGTCCCGTAGGTAATATCAGCATCGTAAGCTTCTTTTCTAGTAGATGGTCTTAAGTAATTTTCCACTACCTTAAAACCGCCAAGCTCATCTCTCTTAATATCTTCATCGCTACCCTCGGCAGAAAAATTAGCATCATAGACAAAAGACTGCATGTGATTAATACAAGCAGAAGATAATCCCAAGAAGTTATAAATTTGACCCATCCAAACTAGATCTCTTCGGGCCAGATAGTCGTTTACTGTTACTACATGAACTCCCTCTCCACTAAGAGAGTTTAAGTAAATAGGTAGAGTTGCGGTAAGAGTTTTACCCTCACCAGTTTTCATTTCAGCAATTTTACCTTGATGTAAAACAATACCACCAATAACCTGAGAATCATAATGTCTTTGACCCAAAACTCTTCTTGATGCTTCTCTAGCAACAGCAAAAGCCTCGGGCAAGATATCATCCATTGCCTCACCAGACTCCAATCTACTTTTGAACTCAGCTGTTTTTTTAGGAAAATCCTCATCTTTTAGAGATTTTAATTCAACCTCTAAAGCATTAATGCCTTCAACTGTTAGTTGAAGTTTTTTAATATACTTTTCATTTGGATCACCAAATATTTTATCTAAAAAAGACATGCTGAGATTATAGCATAAGGGAAGCTAAAACACAAAGAATAGTCTTATCCAACGCAACGATAGCATAAAATTCATGATTAAGGAGCTAAGCTCCTTAATCTAACCTCCTTAATGCAACCTTCGTTTCATACTCATTGCTAGATTAAAAAATGCTTCAAGTCTCCTGTGACCGATTCTAGAACAGATAGAAATAAATACATCTTGAAAAAACAACCGTTAATTAGTCGGCCAAGAAAACTAAGCAACGAAATTAAGGTAATTATCTTTATTTATAACCTCAAATTGTGAATTACTATAAGCATTAATAAATTCTACAGGATTAGAGATCTTGCCCTTGCCCACCTTCGATATAATTTATTTTTTAATAAATACTATTCGAAAATAAACATTGGCCCTATTCCCACTTTTATCATATTTGTTGAATTATGGGACTACAATCCCATAATTATACGAAATTAAGAATACCTCAAGAGACTATTTCGCACTAAAGAACTTTGGTATAACACCTGAGACAAAATGAATTTCGGGAGAGTAGTAAATGTAATAGATTTAATGCATTCTTATTTGATATTCAGATGCAACGATAAAATTATTTTTTAATTTGTCGCCATGCAACTCTAAAACCTTAACGATTACGGTGAGTATTTTTTTACTAGATTCTTTTTTGAGTTTTAATAATAAGATTCCAACATGCCGATTCGAATTCTTAAAAACAAGTACCCCAAAATCCTGATCAAGAGTTACGATTACCCTATTTTCTCTTTTAGCCCAAGATAAAACCTGATTATCTGTAATACCCGAAAAACCATCCAAAACACTAACAACATCCCAACCCATCTTTCTTAAATAAATAGCAACCGAAACACCTATGTTCTCGTCTAACAACAATCCAGGTGATTTCATAGTAATATTATTTAAATGAAAAAACTTTTTCTTGCCTAACAAGCTGAATCGCGTATTGAATGGCAGCGCTAATGTCTTCTTTTTTTAATTGAGGATAGTTTGCTAGTATCTCCTCAACCGACATTCCCTCTGATAATTGCTTCAATATCAATTCAACAGTTATTCTTGTTCCCTTAATAACTGGCTTGCCCAACATTATATCTGGATTAATTTCAATTCTTTTATTATCTTTCATATATCTTGATTATATCTACTAATTTTATTATTGTCAAATAAAATAATTATACGAAATTAAAAATACCTCAAGAGACTATTTCGCACTAAAGAACTTTGGTATAATGCCCGAGGCATAATGAATTTCTGGAGAATAGTATTTTAAGTCAAAACCCCTAAACATATTCTTAATATTAACTTTATCTAAATTAACTCTCTTAGAACCGAAAGAAAAAGTATATTCGCTAAAAGGAAAAGACTCAATAAAGGCTCTATGAGTTTTGAAATATTTAAAAACATTAGATAGATCTTTCCTTATCTTCATTGCGAACGGCTCGTTAAGAGAACCGCTCTGAAAACTGGCGACACCATTATCGGTTAAAGCGTTCAAAACATCACTATAAAATATCCTATTCCAACAAAACTTAGCTACTGGTGTAGGGTCTGTTAAATCCGTAATAATTACATCAAAATAATTTTTGTATTGTCTAACAAAAGCTAGCGCATCTTCATTAAATATTTTCACTCTTTTATCACTAAAATCACTTTTGAAATATTTCTTTGACACTTCAATAACCTTAGAATCAATATCAACTAAAAAAACTTCGTCAACTGGATGCTTCAAAACCTCTCTTAAAGCCATACCATCTCCTCCCCCAATAATTAATACTCGCTTGGGCTTTGCATGATAGAACATAGAGGGATGAACCAACATCTCATGATAAACAAATTCATTTTTAGTTGTAAGCTGAACTATTCCATCTAGAACCAAAACTCTACCAAACTCTTTGGTATCAAAAATTTCTATCTTTTGAAATTTACTCTTAAGAGAAAGAACTTCTTTTTTAATTTCAAACCCCCAAGTAGAAGCACTATCCTCCACTTCAAGAAAATCCTCAAAAAACCATTTCTTGCCAAGGAAATTCTTTTTCATATTATTCTACGCCTCTTTTAATTTCCATCACCTGTATACTCTTAGGTTTAAGCATTTGCTTAAAATGATCTAAAGCTTTGTATGGCTCAGAATGCTCACCGCAAGTAAATATGTCTAGAGCGAAATATTTCATCTCGGGCCAAGTATGGAAAGTAATATGAGATTCGGCAAGCACAACAACCCCAGTCATTCCTTGGGGTAAAAATTTATGAACATATACTTTTAAAGGTTGAGCCTTAGCTAGTATAGCTGCATCTAGAAGCATCCGCTCGAACTTTTTAGGGTCTTTGATATCTGCCACACCCCAAAGCTCTGCGATAATATGAACTCCCGCACTCTGGGAATTTTTTTTGGTCGGGATCCATTTACTGGACCTCTTTGTTTTATTGACCATGGTCAAAAACTAGTTGCTTACCTTGCATAATGGGCTAATTAGATCATTATACAAAGCCATCCTCGCTACTTAAAGAGTAGCGGAATTTCTTCTACTTTACTAAATATTTAGTAAAGCTAAAAAACAAAGAGATAAAAAAAGCAACCAGCGATTAAATTTGTAAATAACAATAATTTCCTTTTAACACGAAAGACTGTTTTTGTCTAGCGTCCCTCTTCTCTAACCCTTTCTCCCTCATCTTCATGAGCCGCAGGATCAAAGTTAAAAAACCTCTTAAACTTTCTGGCTGCCCTCTTTCTCAAACTATCTGGTTTTTCCTTATTAGTGACCAATTGTTTAATAGCAATATCTTTAACTTCGTCTATTGCACTGTATAAATCTCCTGAAATGGCTTGAGCGATAATATCATTATCCCTACCGGGAATTGATATAATTACCTTGCAGAAAAATAACCCTTTCTTAGATCCCGATGATTCTGTTCCAACCTCCCAAATAATTTCAATTCGATCTCTTCTTGACTCTATTGGATTCTCTTGAGCATCTTCTTCATTTAAAAAACCAGTAATTGGCCTCTCTAAAGAGTGCATCTTTTTTTCTATGTATAACTTAATTGCTTCGGTAACTTCTATGTTTGGAGACTTGATAATATTTTTCATATTTTTTATATTAATTTTACTAATTATATTTTAGCAAATGTAATCGGAAAAGAAAAGCCCTATGCTCTCGCATAGGGGGTTTCTCTTAGAAAACTATTTCTTCTTGCCAACCTTCTTAACTACTTTCTTAACGGCTTTCTTAACAGTTTTCTTAGCAGGTTTAGCAACCTTCTTAACCGCCTTCTTAACAACTTTTTTTACAGCTTTTTTAGCTGGTTTTTTTGTTGCAGTTTTTTTCTTTACAGGCATTTTTTTATCACTTAAAAGTTTCGTAAAAAGCTTTTAAATATTTTTTAAAAACACAGGAAGCAAATAGCCGACCGTTATTTGCAAAAATTAATATCAATGTGCTTTACTAATTCCATTATCTTAGTTTTATTCTTTTTTGTCAAGAGTTTCAAACCCCAAAAGACGAATCTCTTCTTCTATCACAATTCCAAATTTTTGTTTTACCTTTTTTTTAGCAATATTAATTATATCTAAAACATCTTGTGAGTGTGCTTTTCCATTGTTAGTAATAAAATTAGCATGGTTAGGTGACACCATTGCATCTCCTACTTTTAATCCTTTCAAATTAATTAAATCTAATAATATTCCTGTAGCAATTGTGTTATTGGAAATGTTTTTTTCTAAGTCGGGGAACTTTTTTAAAAATTCTTTTTTCTCTTTTATGTTTTTAAACTCATAGTTTTTAAAAACGCTACCAGCCGAGAAACCAACAACTTGTTTTTTTCTTCTTAAGTCTAGGCATTTCTTAATTTCTTCTTTTATATTTACAGAATTACCTTTTTTAAATTTTAACTTTACTCTCAAGATGATAAGATGTGGATTGTTTTTAAAAATACTTTCGCGATAGCCAAACTTACATTCTTCGTTTTTATACCTCTCTATCTTTTTTGTTTTAATATTAATCACATCTACCCAAACAACACTATCTTGCATAGCTTTGCCAAAGCAACCAGCATTACCATAAATAGATCCGCCTACTGTTGCTGGTATTCCACTAGCCCACTCAATTCCGCTTAAACTATTATTGGTGCAAAAAACTATTAACGCCGGTAGAAATACTCCGGCATCGGCAATAATACAATTATTACTAATAGATATTTCTCCACCAACAATTCTAATTACTAATCCGGGATAGCTATTGCTATTAATTAAAACATTACTTCCATTACCCAATACAAAAAAAGGGATATTGTTTTCTCTAGCATAATCAATTGCTTCTTTAATTTCTTCTATGGTGCTTGCCTCAACAAAATACTTAGCTCGCCCACCAATCCTAAAAGTATTATATTTTTTTAGGCAGATGTTTCTTTTGATCATTTTATAATTTAACAATTAAACATTGTGACCCCGACAATTCTATTATCGGCTCGGGCTTATCTTTGAAAAATTCATCAAATGCTTTTTTAACTCCGGGAGTAGAGATGTAGTCGTGTGAGATAATAACACCACCCCTAGACATACGGGGATAGAAAAAATCTAAAGAATCCCTTGTTCCTTCGTGCAAATCAACATCTAAGTTTACAAAAGAAAATTTCTTGTTTTTGATTATATCTGTAGTTTGAGGAAACAATCCTTTAGTGATAAAAACATTAGAATATTCTTTTAAATAGTTAGCGACATAATCTAGTGAAGATTTAAATTCTCCGGCTTGAAAATGAATATTGTTATCATGGTTTGATAATTCGGGTAAACCATTAAAAGTATCAAATAAATAAACATGCTTATCGTTTTCTCTAGCTTCACATATTATCTTAGCAGAGCCTCCCATATATGTTCCCACCTCAGCAATATCACCATCAATCTTACTAGTTGACTTTACAGCCATATATAATTGATACCCTTCGTTATCTCCCAAAAGCATCTCGGTCTCACCCTTTATCTTTTTTATCAACCCCAATACTTTTAACCTCTCGGGGTCATTATAATAAACACTATAACCAGAATCGGTAGAAACGATAACATAGCCCAGCGCATCGTTGATAATTTTCCAAGAAAGAACCCTCCTACAAAATCCTTTTAATATTTTAATTGCCATAATATTCTTTAAAGCTCTCTTCCCAATCAGGATTAATCTCTACTGCTTCTAATGCTTTTTCTTTGGCTAGCTCTTTATCTACCAAAACCTGATCGGCGGTTCTGATTAGCTTCTCATGAGATGACAAAAATCTTGGCTCTAAATCAACTGCATCTTCTAACAACTCGAAAGCTTCTAAAAAGTATTTCTCTGATGTATCAAAGTCTAGAGATAGATAATATATTTTGCCAATATTTATCTTGGCTTGTGCAACCTCCCAATAACCTTGAACATTTTTAGGACTTTCTGCTAATCCTAATTCGGCGACCTCTAGCGCTCTAGAGATTGCTTCCATAGCCAACTCTCTGTTTTCTTCGTTGTTATCCGCTATTAATTGTTCTAAATGATAATAATCAAAATAGTGGTTGTATAGCTTAGACAGCGTCCAATAATCTTTAAATCTAACAGAGTCTTTTTCTATTAAACCCTCTAGCTTCTCAATTAAATACTCCATTTTGTGAATTTCAAAAGATATTTGCTCGCTTCTTAATTCTTCGTCTTCTATCTCGGCCACCACACCCTTATTAGATAATGCAATTACTCTATCAGTAATTGAGAGTAAGAAATTCTCTCTTCCCATTGGGACACTAATAGTAGTTTCAAAATAATCTAGCGTATCTTCAAAGTCTATCGGAGCAGATAGTGACATTGATCCATAATGGTTAGCATTATATGGTTTAGAAATACCAGCAATAAATGATATAGTAAATACTATTGTGATGATTAACAAGACGACCAAATTAACTTCTTTCTTCTCATCATCAGCCACTTCTTCTTTTGATGTGTTAAAAGATATAAAAGCAAAAGCTAAGAAAATAAGCATATAGCTGGCAACCATATCAAACACTGTAAGATTTTGAATAAAGTGAGCTACAAAAAGAGAGGTAAATACTGCTGGTGCAATAATATCTCTATCCTCTTTTAGATAATACCTCCACAGAGCATATATCGCTACAGCAAACATCATAAAGAATATTATTGTTCCGATTAACCCAAAAGCAACTAGAGAATCAAAAACAACATTATGAGCTCGATCAAACCAAACCTCAGCACCATATTCTTGAAGTAATAATTTTGGCTCAAACTTCCTTTCGAAAGGAACTCTGTAATTCTCAATTCCCCAACCCAACATTGGCTTCTCTTTAAAAGATTGCCAAGAAATATCCCACACTGTAAAACGAGGAGCCATACCATGAAGACCAAATATCTTCTCTCTTACAGGATTACCATCAATAAATGCCGATACTCCAATTACAATTGAAAAAAAGAAACCCAAAATTAAAATAGCTCTACATCCAATCTTAATGTATTTGTTTTGATTTTTAAAAGCATAGTATAATAAAAAAAACAAAATCATTCCTGCTAAAAATGCTCCTTTCATAGCCCTTCCACCCGGATTAGTTAAAATTCCTAAAGCGATTATAATAAAATTAATTAGATAGAAATATTGAATTGGTTTTTGTGACTTTAACAACCCATAAAAAGCAAAGAATATTGCTACTAACAAATAGCTACCCATAAAGGATGTATTGCCCAAGGTTGAACCATTTTTGTAATAGCTAGCTAGCTCAAAGAAACCATAAACATTTCCTATACTTACAAGAGCTACAGCTGACGCAATAATAGATATTGCAGAAAACACCATCATCCAATCGCTACGCTTTTTAATAAAAGACGAAAGGACTAAGAAAAAGGCGAATATATGAAGGTGCATAAACAACCCCATTCCTCTCTCAAAGTTAGACCAAAAACTAAACTCAAAATCAAATCCAGATACTGCGCTCACAAAAGCTATTACGATAAAAGCCAGAACCGATAAGGTTATGGCATTTTTATTAGGTCGATACTTTTTATCAAAAATGGCTAGGACAAGCCAGGCAAAAAACATCACCTGAACAACCCCCATAAAAAAAAGTAGTCTAGGTCCCATAAAGGGATACATCATTTTCAAATTAACGGCGAGTGGTGTTAACAAGGACAAGAATATACCAATCCAAACAATATATTGCAATAAACTGTTTATTATACTTTTATCTCCGTATGTTTTTCCCATATATTTATATATTATAAAAAATTATCCCAAAATATTCGTGCATTGCTAAATCTGAATTGCGTAAATTCTTAGCATTTGGAATATAGCTTAAGATACCATATTCCCCAATACTTTTAAAGTCTATTGGCGCTGGAATAGGGTTTGCTTCAAGTTTTTCAAACTCTAACATGGCCCTCTTCATATGATAAGCTGATGTAACTAAGAAAAAAGGTTCTTCGCCAACAATGTCATAAATGTTTTTAACATTTTGTTTAGTGTTTTTAGAACTTCCCTCAATAATAATATTCTCTTCTGGTATTCCTCGATTAATAAAAAAGTTTCTTACTGCTAAAGCTTCTCCACTATTTGGATTTTGTGGATCTGTTCCGGATATAATAATTTGAGTAGCATGATCAGTTAAATGTGCAATTCTTAAAACTTCGCTAGAGCGTAAAACATCACTCTCTCGCCCACCCAATAACAAAGCAATTTTATCGGCTTTGCGAATATCACTCACAGTACTATACTCTTGCTCTAATGGTTTTAACAATAAGTCTGCAGTAGGGGTTATTGAGAAACCATAATATACCACTAATCCAACAATTAAAACAATTCTTCCAAATTTGTATCCCTTGCTAAATACTAAAACAATTCCAATTAAAATTATAATAGGAATAAAGACACTGGGCAATATGATTTGAGACAATATCATTTGCTAAGATTAGCAAATTTTACTCCAAATGTCATTAGTTTTATATTATATTTAGAAGAAAACTCTCTAGATAATTAGAGGATTGATCTTTTATTCTTAAACTTATCTATATCGCTTGGTGTTAATAAGTGACAAACATCAGCATGTTTTTTAATTCCAAAAGAATAATTATGAGCAAATCCGACATATTCTATTTTCTTATTTTTGTGTTTGACATATTTAATGGCTGGAATGAGATCCGTATCAGAGCTAACAATTATCATGGTATCATAATAATCATCTATTGCTCCGATAATTAAATCTATGGCAATTTTAACATCTACTCCTTTTTCTCTAATTTTACCTTTATCATACATAACTCTTCCCCTTTTTATTTTAAATCCATCGTCTTCAAGATGAGACAAGAACTTTTGTTGACCCATAACTATAGCTTTACTTTTTTCTGTCTGATCAATGTTTCTTGCAATTCCGACATAATATCTTTTCGAAACCAACTCTCTATTTCCAATCAAAAAATTAACAAATAATTGAAAATTAAACCTATCACCCTTATTCAAAAATATTTCTTCATCTTTTAAATATCCATAAAAATTATTACCGTCTATATAAACAGCGACCCTTTCTTTTTTGTTTTTTTGAGATTCCATAAAATAAATAATTATGTATGTAATTATAATATAAACTAAAACAAAAAGCCACCCTTGCAAATATGCAGGGGTGGTGATCATAGTAATATAAATATATCTTTAATTAATTTTTTTGTCAATACCCATAAAATATGTTATAGAAATATGGTAATTTTATAATTATTATTTTTAGGAAATCTTATTCGGCTTATAATTGGTTATCTATTTTTTAGTTATTAAACAATAATCGTTTTCTTATCTATAATATGCTCTTGAGTACAATTATACTCGATATTGAGTACGAATTAAAATTAATATTGTTAATTATTATACCTCTTATACAAATCACTTATTATAATTCCACTTTCTTTCATTTGAGCTATTAACGATTCTATTTCTTTGATTCCCTCTTCAATATTGCTATGATTGCCCTCCCACAATACTTCTTCTGAGCCATTCATCTCAAAAAGAGATATCATTTTCTTTCTAGAAACAATATTTCTAGATAAAATATTAATATATGGATGATTAATTTTTTTTATATCAAAACCCTCCTCTCTTGTTTGATTGATTAGAGTTGCTACTTCTTTAATCTTGTCTTCTGTCTTACCTATTAATTCTTTTGTTTTTTCGGACTCTGCCGATTGTTGAAAATCTCCTATTCTTTCTCTCATATTTTTTTTATTAATTTTTCCAATTGTTAAGATTTTTAATTATTATATCTTTGATATTAGATGATATGTTTAAAACAAAGTCTTGATCGGATATGAATGCCTTCAAATCATACTCTATACTCTTACTGTCTGCATTGTCTACCTTCTCTAATAAAATGCATTTAAGTTCTTCTTTGGTTTGCACACCTTCAATACAATCAAGGTTTGGCTCTATTCCTTTTTCTAAAAACCACATTAGATCAAAAAAATCTCTGCCTTTTACTAAGGCTAACGATTTACCATCCTTGCTAGTTTTCTCCCACTTTCTATACATTATAGCTCTTACCTTTGTTGCCATTAATGTTTCAATATCAAATGTTTTTATTAAAACCGAGTGATTAAACTTAAAAATAGGCTTAAATTCTGTTTTAAACTTATTGCAAAAATCAAAATCAGAGAAAACCTCTATTTTAATAAAAAGATGGGTAGGTTCAGATAAGTCTTTTACAAAACCTAATTCTTTTAATATTGGAAACTTAAGATATATTCTAAACTTCTGGATTTTAATTTCTGGAGAAATGTCTGTGTTGTTTTCAAAGAAACTCTTAACATCCTTGGCAAGATTATCTAAATTGATATCTTTCTTAGTATCTACAAAATCTAAGTCTTCCGATAGACGAGGAATACCATAGCACTGAGATAGACAAGTTCCACCATAGAAAAACAAATCTTTATAATCTTTAGAAGAATAAATGTATTTTAAAATAAAAATCTGCAAGTATTCTCTTAAAAGATTGCGGGTATAGAAGTCAGACTTGTCGTAATTGTCGCTTACTATCTTTTTTAATATTTCTTTAGTGTGCATAAAATTTTCCAATTTCTTTCATTCTCTTGTTGTTCGAAATTAAAATATATCTTTTAAATTCTTTTAAGTCGCTAGCTTTCATTGCCTCTTTATTAATCCTAAAGGATTCTAAAAAATCATCTCCCGTAATTATATTCTTACGAAAATACAAGAAGTCAAATAAAGCCTTTGCGGGAGTTGCCTTGTATATTAAGAAGTCACCTTTTCTAATCACCTTAAATCCAGTGAAGAGACTTTCCTTAATACTACGATAACGAAATAGCCCAAGATCGTTTCTCATTTCAAATGTTTTCTTATTACTTACTAAAGAAAAGCTAAAAGAGGCTTCGCTTAAGATGTTATGCTCATTTAGAACATACTCTAAACTTAAATACGATGGAGAGTATAGCACTCCAGATATCATTTCTAGGTATTTGTTGTATTCGCCACTTCTTTTTACCTTGTTTAAGTATTCTACTGAAACATACATTCCTCTCTTAAGAAGGACAACATCTCCTCTTTTCTTGAGCCGAGATAACACCATGTTTAAATGGTGCCTTTTAAAACCCAAAGACAAGAGATTCTCGGGTAAGAAGTATGGCATACCCGCTATTATGCTTTCAAGTTCTCTTGATTTAATCATAACTTGTTTCTGTTAATATACAACAATTGTATATTATTGGAAATGAGTTGTCAAGCTTTGTGGTAATATTAAAGATGTTCTATAGTCACATCTAAAGCAAAACATTCTCCCTTTTTTGATATGCAAGCATATCTTTGGATTTACCTATTAAGACCTCTGCTGGAATGCCAAGACCTTCAGATAAATTAGCTATCATCTCAACGGTTAGTTGGCGTTTACCAGAAAGAATTTCTGAAACACGATTACGACCACCTAGATAAGGAACGAGGTCTGCTTGTTTAAGACCAGCTTGTTCCATTCTAAATTTTATTGCCTCAATTGGATTAGGCAATGATTTGGGAAACATTTTAGATTCATAATCTTTAACTAAGATTGTAAGCAATTCTAATTGCTCACCCTTTACTGTATTAGGATTTGGATCATAATCAATTAGCCCTTCAATTGCCCTAAGAGCTTTTTGATAATCTTCATTTGTTTTTATAACTTTAATTTTAATCATATTTTTATTAACCTAAATTCCAATTATTATATTCTTTATGTGTACCAATCTTTTTAATTAGTACAATTTTATTTTTATAATTAATTTTAACTAATAACCTATAATTATTACCGCGTATATTGAAAACTACTTGATGGTCTTTAATAATGCTGGCTTTTGGGTATCTATCTTTAAGTTCATGAGGATTATTCCACTGCGCTAGCTCAACCTCTACTTCCCATGATTCTAAATGCGACCGTGCGTCAACATATTTTTTTGAAAAATCACGCAATAATTGCTTACCTATTAAATTCATGCTGTAATAATTATCATTGTGTTCCCATATTGGGAATATTAACATAAACAAAATAAAAAGTCAAATGTTCTTTTTTTTAAATATGAAGTTCTGGTCTTGTGTGTTAATAATATCATTCTTGATAGCGAAACCTCTTCGTGCTTGAGCTATGCCTAGGTTTATTAAATCCATATTTTCTTTTTGGTGAGCATCGGTATTAATTATCATCTTTACTCCAGCATTAATTGCTCTGTTGATATTAACATCATTTAAATCTAATCTAGCGGGATGAGCATTAATTTCTAAAACAGTTTTTGTTTCTTTGGCGACAACTAGTATTTTATCAAAATCAATATCATATTCCGCTCGTTTACCAATAATTCTCCCTGTTGGGTGTGATATGATATCCACATTTGGGTTTTTCATTGCTTTTATTAATCTCCTCGTCATTTTGTCTTTGCTTAGTTGAAAATGAGAATGTATCCCAGCAATAACAAAGTCTAGTTCTTTTAGGGCACTATCTTTAATATCAATAGATCCATCGGCTAAAATATTAGCTTCGCAACCCTGAAGTATATGTATCTTTAGTTTCTTATTTAATAAATCAATTTCTTTTCTTTGTTCTTTTAGTCTTTTCTCGTCTAATCCATTTTCTATTCTTAAATACTTTGTATGGTCTGCAATACCAATGTAGGAGTAATTTAAGCTCATCGCTTTTTGGGCCATTTCTTCTATTGAATTAAGTCCACCAGACCAAGTAGTGTGGCAATGTAAATCTCCTTTAATATCGTTGTAATCTATTAGGTTTTTTGGTTTTGACTTAATTGCCCCTTCTCTTAATTCTGGAGGAATCCAGTTTAAGTCTAGAGCAGAGTATATTGATTCTTCTGTTTCTCCAGCAATCTTTTTGTTGCCTTTAAAAACACCATATTCGTTTAACTTTAATCCTTTTGCTATTGCAATCTTTCTGAGGTTAATATTATGTTCTTTAGATCCAGTAAAGTATTGCAAAGCTGCGCCAAAGCTTGTTTTGGGCACGACCCTCAAATCAACATTGTACCCTCCTTTCATTCTTACCGATGTTTTGGTGGTGCCTTGACCCCATACTTTTTGAACCTCAGGCATTTTAACGAAATACTCCATTACCTTTTTAGGATTCTTTGAGCTTACTAAAATATCAATGTCACCCACTGTTTCTTTCATTCTTCTAAGTGATCCTGCCATGCTAATATTTTCAACTTCAGGTATGGTTTTTAAATAATCAATTATCCTATTAGCCTCAACAAAAGCTATAGCAACAGACACTCTGCCTTGAGTTTTGTCTAAAAACCCTATTCCCTCTAGTATTGCCTGCTCTGTTTTTTCTCCAAATCCAAAAAGAGGAGCAATCTTATGCCTCTCGGCTGCCCGCTTCAAATCTTTAATGTTTTTAACTTTCAATTCTTGGTAAAGGGTTTTAACGGTCATGGGCCCCACCCCTTCTACTTTAGTTAATTCTTCAAGATCTACGGGTGTTTCTTTTTTCAACAATTCATATTGCTTAATCTTGCCTGTTTTTAAATATTCTTCAATTTTTAAAGCAATGTGCTTGCCAATTCCAGGCATGCTCTCTAGCTCTTTAAGCCCGCCCCTTTCATATATATTCTCAATATCTTCTTCTAATTCTACAACATCGGCAGCTTTCCTGTAAGCATAGGGCTTAAAGGCAACTCCATCCATAGCAAATCTATCTGCCATATCGTAGAGTATTTTAGCTATTTCTTGATTTTTCATATCATTTTGATACGATTAAATTTCAGGGTTAATTTATGTATTCCCATTAACCCAAATCCTTCAACGATTCTAGCTTTTTACCTTTACCAGAAATCATCTCTTCTTTACTTTTGAGTAAATTCTTTAATAGTTTGTTTTCTTTTATAGAGTAGAATCTACAACTAGAAAAGCTGTTGTTTTTTATTAAAGAATCAATTTCTTTTTTAGGGCTATCTTTTTTGCTCATTTTAACTATTAATATATTGCTTGAAAAATCTAATATTAAATATTTCTTGATTTTTCATTAATTGCTATCGTATAATTGTTTGCTGTAAAATCGTACTGATTAATAAATATCTTTTTAATCGGAATAATAGAGTTTATTTCATATAAGGTTAATATGGCATCTCTATAGTCTCTTTCGTCAACACTACGATAAGATATTGGGGGGAGATTATTAGAGATTAGTATCGCATTAGCAGTAAAACGAGCTGTTCTCTTATTTCCATCTTCAAATGGTTGAATATAAGATATTCCCAATAAAGCAATAAGTGCCTTAGAGAATGGGCTTTTCGCTTGTGTAATTGCCTTTTCTAATAAATCAACAGCTTCTGATATCTGATAACTATTATCCAATGGCCTAAATATTGATCCAGTAATTCCAACTGGACTCTGCCTAAAACCTTTTTTGATTTTTAAATCTTTTGTTAATAAAAAATGTATTTCCTCTATTTCTCCTTTTTTAATCTTCTTATATTTATCTGGCTTATTAAAAATAGTATGAAAGGCGTCTCTATGGTTTAGAATCATCTGGGTTTCTTCTTTAGTTCTGTTTTTTGCTTCTTTGTTATTTAATATCAATTGCTCGGTATCTACAAGAGAATAAGTATTTCCTTCTATTTTAGAAGATTTCCAAGCAAGCTCAATTACAAATCTTTTTAATTCTTTTTCTTGGATAACTGGTGTTATATTCTTTATCTTGCCTTGCCAATTTGCTGTTGAATTGTTCAAAAGATTAATTTCATCTTTTGAAAATAATTCGCTTGGTATAGATGACAAGAATTCAAAATTATATCTAGCAAGACCAAACCTTTCGTCAGGATCAATAGAACAATATTTGCGAGCATCAATGTCTAGGAATATTCTTCCGATGATGCCAATACTATACTTAACAGATCTCCCCGAACCACTTTTATTCAAAAGCCCAAGACGAGCCATATCTGATAAAGCTCTTTTGACTGTTACAAGAGAAACATCGCTCATCTTTTCAAAAACTTCTGATGATTGCAAAGATTCATCTTTAACAACTATATTTAATATCTCTTGTTGTTTCTTGTTTAAATCAAACATATTCGTATCATTTAGCTACTCTAATCGTATCAAAATGATACGATTAGTGCAAGTAGTTAATTTCAGAATTAATAAAATTAACAGTTTCTTGTTTAAGATGTTTGCGAATAACTTTAAATTTATCGTAATCTAGTAAAACATTAAGGTCTTGATCTATAACACTACTATTAACCTCTTTATCTATAAACTCTTTTAATTCTTTAAAGAACTGCTTAACTGGTATACCCCTTCTCTCCTCTACAACATCACTAGAATAATCGTAACCTTGAGAAAAGAAGTAATGTATATCATAAACATCCCTTCCAGCAATTCCACCACCCTGCTCAAAACGATCAATAAGAGCTATTAATTTATGAGCAAACATAGTTTCAATTGTTTGACAAATTGCAGTTCTGTTTATCGGTAATAAATACTGAGAAGAATATTTATTAGAAGTAAAGGTTTTATCTAATATCTCCAACTTAATTGTATTTCTTTCGTCTTTTGGAGCGGAATATTTTAAAAAGAATTGCAAAGCATTTTTGCTTTCGTCTTTAATTTCTAAGTTTAATTTTTTGAAAATACCATAAAGAGATTTCTTGAGTTCTTTTTTATCTGCACCCTCTTTAAGATCAAAATCTAAATCTACCGAAAACCTATCTAAAAAGCCTAACATTCGTGCGCATGTTCCTCCTTTAAAAAAAATATTTAATGCTAGATTTTTATCATCTAATATTTCTGTAAGCAAACGATGCATTTGAGCTTCGTGCCTAGCCTGTTCTCTTTTTTTGTTATACATAATTTATTTTCTTCTTTATCTTGTCTATCTCCGACCAATTAATTTTTTTATTACAATCAAAATGATATTTTGGGTTGAAATAAAGCATATCGGCTATAGCTCTATTAGTAGAGGCAATAGAAATTCCATCTTTAACAATAATACCCGAGTTATTATATAAGAAATCATCTTTCATTTTACGAACTAAAAAATCATACCCAGCGATATTGAACCTCCTGGATACACTAGATACTATTGTAATATATTTTACATCTTGAAACATCAATCCCTCATTAATTAACACACTCTCGGTGCTAATATATCCATATCTATGAATAGCTAAAAGACCAAGATAAAAAGGATTAATGTCTTTTACTGGAATGGTAGAATAAAAACCCTTATGAATTTTATTCAAAAGGCCTTTTTGGACATACCTTTTAATAGTAGTATAAAGGGTGTTTGAATTACTGATTCCCCAAATAACAGCTAAGTCTTGAGTATGATAAACACTTTTTCCATCGTGGAGAAGCTTTTGAATTTTTGATTTATCCATATTCTTGTTATATTATCCTGTACACTTTTGTACAGGATAGCATAACATGGAATTATTGTAAATACACCTGCTCGGTTTTTTCAAGCATTTTATCAATGGTAAAACTTTCTTGTATTTTTTTTCTAGCCCTAGCTCCCTTTTCTTCTCTTAAGCTTTTGTTGGTTATCAATTCTTTTAGAGTTCTTTTTAATTCTTCTTTGTCTCCTCTTTTAATTAAATAGCCAACACTATCATCTACTATTTCTGATACTCCTCCAACATCCGAGGCAATAACAGGAAGGCCAAAACTCATTGCTTCTAAAATAGTAATGGGGAATCCCTCGTAGTTAGAGGTTAACACAAATATGTCAGCATTCTTTAGCTTGCTTAGTGTTTCTGCTCTTGTAAGGGATCCTGTAATCTGAATATTATCACCACCCATTCTTTTAATCTTTTCTTCTTTTTCTCCGCCTCCGATTATGAAAAGATTAGTGTTTGACTCTTTTAATTCACTAAAAGCCTGTATCAAAAGCTCGGGGTCTTTTGGATTACTTAGTCTTCCAACAAAAACAATGTTGATTGCACTATCTACTTTTTCTCTTTGAAATAGTTCTACTCCATTATGTATTGTAATTAGCTTATCTTCTTTGGCCACTTTGTTTTTAATAGCTAACTGCCTATCATATTCAGAAACACATATTATTCTATTACAATATTTTTGAGCAACTCTTTCTGCCAAGGCAACAATTCGTTTTTTTATTCTTGGTACTCCATCGGTAAATCCCCAGCCATGAGCAGTAAATACGGTTGGTATTCTGTTTTTAATAGCTAATCTAGTCCAAAAGCCAGCAATAGAGCTATGACAGGCTATAATATCTGGATTAAATATGCTAGCCACCTCAATTATTCTTTTCATTGCCTTTAATCCAGGAATTGGATTAAAAGTGTTTCTAAAGTATATATTTGGATGAAAAGTAATATTGTTTTCTTTTGCAAGCTTTTCTAGCTCTCCACCGGGAAAAGACATTATGGCCACATTGTGGCCTTTCTCTTTCATATACTTAGACAACTGAAAAACATGGGTTTGAGCTCCCCCAGCCTCTGATTTAGTAATAATATATAATATTCTCATTGAAGTTGTTATGGTTAACCAATATGAATTCTTGGGGGCCCGCCATCGCGAGCTCAATTATTGATTAAATAATTTTCTAATCTATTATTTAAAAATCTTCTACCAAAACCTGTTTTAAAATACTTCTCTCTTTTAATAGTGTCGTGTTTATTTAAACAAATTTCACAGTATATTAATATAAGCTTTCTTCTGTTTTTGGTAGAAGATACTGCCCCTGAATTATGTTCACTCAGCCTTCTTTTTAAATCAAAAGTATAACCGATATAAAAATTTTCATCTTTTTTGCTCAACAAAACATAAGTGTAATACATAAAACTATATTCGCTCAGGCGAGGCGGGCGTGGCCCCAGCTTCTGATTTAGTAATGGTGTAGAGAATTCTCATTTATTCTGTCTTTTCCGCTATCTTCCCAATCTTGAATATATCTTCGTTCTTAGTAATTATTTTAAATATGTTCTCTAAGAAGTCTCCTCCAGCATAACCCACGACTAGGGCAAGACTTAGCGGTAATGTTTCTGCTCCAGCGAACATAACTCCCATATCTTGCAATACCCAAGCCGATGCTAGCCCAATAAGGCCAGATACCGACACTGTAGTAATTAAATACTTTTGATCAATCTGAGTATTACTATACGACTGTTTGTGTTTAATAACACCCAATCCTCCCCTAATGGCTCCGCCTAAAAAACCGAATATGAAAAATGTCATAGTTTTTTGTTAGTTAATAATTTACTATATTCTTTATATCAAACATTTACAATCTTTGAAAGAATGGCTATATTCCTACAGATTTAACCATTTTTGATTCTCTAAATACCATTTTATTGTTTTCTCTAAAGACTCTTCAAAGTTTCTTGGAAGATTCCAACCAATACTTTTCATCAAGCTTCCATCAAGGGCATAGCGCAAATCGTGACCAGGCCTTGATGAGTGAAAGTCAATCATTTCATATTTTAATGGTTTTTGAACTACTCCTGCAATGAACTGAGCTAATTCTAAGTTGTCCATCTCTTTTTCACCAACAATATTGTATTTACCTATTCGGCTACTACCATTGAGAGGTTCGCCTTTCTTCGTGAGAAAGAGCAAAGCGTCACAAACATTTCTTGCATGGATGTAAAATCTGCTACCTGCTTTTGTTTTGTCACTATTTGAATGAATTGTTACAGACTCCCCCTTTAGTGTTTTACTAATAACCAAAGGGATAAATTTCTCGGGGTGTTGCCTTTCTCCAAAGATATTCATTGTATGAGTTACCATTATTGGAAGTTTGTATGTGTTTGCAAAGGCAACAGCCATTTCTTCTCCTCCAGCCTTGCTAGCCGCATAAGGGTTCCCCGAGTTGTATCTATCCCATTCTTTGTATTTTACCTCTCCAGGAGCAGGCCCAAAAACCTCATCTGTAGAAAAGTATATTATGTTTCCGATGTTATCCATTTTCCTACAAGCCAAGAGAACATTAGTTGTTCCTAAAACATTATCCAACACAAACAGTGCCGGGTCTTCTATACTTCTATCCACATGACTAGATGCAGCAATATGCCAAACATAGTTTGAATCACTAATTTCATTTAAGATAGCACTTGGAATTTCAGACTTAAGATCATGCCAAAAGAACCTTACTCTTCCTTTTTCTTTTTCCCAAATATCAATATCCCTTAAACGCTCCAAATTGCCAGATAAATCTAGTCTATCTAGAACACAAATATCCCAATCTGTATTTTTCAACACTCCCTCTACTATATGGGCCCCTACAAAACCTGCACCACCTGTTATTAATATTTTTTTATTCATAGTTTTCTATTTCTTTTTTAATAAACTCTACATTTTCTATAATGGGCTTTTCGCCATCAACCTTTATTACTTTTAAGATTACTCCCTCTTTCTCTTTTTTTAATAAAAAAGAATATAAATTATTATATTTCTCGCCTAATGTCTGCCATCTTAACAGGCCCCAATCATCTCCCTTTCTCTTTATGGCACTGGATTGGTTTAACTCTTTTGCCCTATAAGTATCTTTTTCTCTCTTTTTTATTCTGTTATAAGCAACATCAGGGGGTATATCTACAAAGATAAATATCAAATTATTTGTTTTGTATATTTCTAATACTCTCTCAAAAGTATGTTCTAATTTCTGAACATTAAAACATGAGATTTGAAGAAATCCCTGATCAGCTAAGAATGTCTCACTATTATTTAGCTTCGATAACAAGAAGTCATGAAATAGTAATTCTTTAAAAACATATTCTATCTTTCCTATTTTTTTAAAAATAGAATTATGAATATCAGAATCTAGAAACAAGCTATTCTGCCTAAAAATAAATAATATTGTTCTAAATAAACTATGTGTTGTAAAAGAATACCTTTCTATCTTACTATAATTCCTAAAAGCTTCTTTTGCAATAAGAATCTTGCCATCTTTCTTATCTAGCTCTTTTGTCAACAAACCATAAATAGTGCTTTTGCCTCCACCCGACAATCCAAAGAACTCAATAAATACTACTTCTTTGGATTCTTTGTTCATGAGATTACATTTAATTTAAAAAATTAAAAAGCCTTTAATTCTTTGCCGCTTCTTTCAATTATTCGAAAAATGATTTCATTTATCTAATAAGCTTTTATACAATTCTTCGTATTCTTTTACCATTCTATCAATTGAAAAGTTTTTTTCAACCGTTTTTCTTGCATTTTCTTCAATTCTTCTTTTTTCTTGCTCTGGCAAGGACAAAGCATATTCTATTTTTTTTGACAATTGCTTTGAATTTGCTGGCTCAATTAAAAAACCATTCTCCCCGTTAATAATCATTTCTGGAATCCCACCAACATTGGTTGTAATAACTATTTTTTCTTGACTCATTGCTTCAAGTACTACATTTGGCATTCCTTCCCATAAAGAAGGTAGAACAAAAATATCAAAGTTTTTCATATAATCCCACGCATTTTCTTTTCTACCCAAAAACTCTACACAATTATTAATTTTTAATTCTTCGGCTTTTAATTTCAATGATTCTTTTTCCTTGCCATCACCAATTATTAATAATTTTACTCTTTTATTATTTAAAAGAGAAATAGCTTCTAGTAAAAAGTTAATTCCTTTTTGCTCTTCTAGCCGACCCACAAATCCTATAACTGGGCATTCACCATTATTTGCACGAACATGAACTGGTTCTAAATGGATTCCATTATATATAACTTTAATTTTTTCTTCATTTAGTTTTTCTCTATTAATTAAAATGGTTTTTCCAGCAATAGTATTGCTAATAATAAAATCTGAAAAATTGATGGTTGCTTTTTCTAATAAATTTCTTAATTTAGAGCGATGAGTTTCTACATTTCTCTGCCCAGAGATAATAATAGGAATTCTCATCAATTTTCCAAAAAACCTCGCAATCAGATTATCGAAGAAAAGAAAACTTTGAAGTATTTTTGGATTTTCTTTTTTTAGTAAATAGGTTAATTTAAATACCTTCAAAAATTGCCACTTATGATTAATATCAAGACTGCCACATCTAATACCCTCATCTCTTAATTTTTTCAATAATTCTCCATTGTCTTCGCCCATAATAGTACAAACAAAAATATCGTAATTATCTTTATTCAATCTTTTCGCGAGTTCAAATAATTGCTTTTCGGCACCTGCAATTTTAGGAGTCGTAATTAAGTAAAATATTTTGTTTTTTTTGTTTACATCCATCTTTCTTTCCACATTTGAAAAATTAATAAATTCCAAATCTTTTTACTATGACCAGATTTATTAAAAAGATTGTGTTTCTCTTTTTTAATAATTTCTACATCAAAAATTCCATCTTTTTTTATTTTTTCTATAGATAGATAATTATCTATAAGCTCTCTAAATTCATCGCCTCTTATCCATTTGTCAATGGGAGCCCCAAATCCTTTTTTGGGCCTATCCATTAATTTGTTAGGAACATACTTATTTAGTATATTTTTTAATATATATTTCTTACTCCCATCTTTTATTTTTAAATTATCAGGTAGAGAAAATGCGAATTCTATTAATTCCCTTCCGAGAAAAGGGTCTCTTGATTCTACTCCATTTTGCATGCTTGCTCGATCAACCTTTACCAAGCAATCATCGGGAAGATACTTCTTAAAATCCTCCCTTTGAAGTGAAGACAAGGAAAATTCATTAAATGACAAAATTTCTAGATTCGTTAAATTCTTTTTGATTAAAGAATTTACTTCATTTGAAAGCCAATAAGAATTTAATTCTTGATAAAAATCAATTAAGTTGTCCTTTTTATTGTAAAAATTTATTATTTTTGACTTTCTGGCTTCGAAATTATACATTGGCTTTATTCTGTTTAGTAAAGACAATAAATCTAAAGAACTTTTAGTAACAATCTTGGGCATTCTGTTGATAAATTTAAAAAGTTTTTCTGCTCTGATATACCTATCATATCCCGCGAAAAGCTCATCACCACCATCCGCTGACAAAATAACTTTAATTTCTTTGTTTAAATTTTTAAAAAGAAGATAAGTTGGTATAAAAGAATCGTCCGCAAATGGCTCATCATAAATGTCAGCCACCATAGGAATAATCTGAAGGGCATCTTTTTTGGAGCAAAAAAACTCTCTATGATCTGTTTTCAAATGTTGTGCTATTTTTTTTGCATACTCTGATTCGTTAAATTCTTTCTCGTAAAAGCCCATTGTAAATGTTTTTACTGGATAAGAAGATTTGCTTTGCAAGATAGAAGCTACTAGACTAGAATCTATCCCACCGCTTAAAAAAACACCCACAGGGACATCGGATATCATTCTATGATTAAATGAATCTATTAACAGCTCTTCTGTTCTTTGAATAGCATCTTGCTCTGAGATATCTATTATCGAACTGGCAGATGGTATTTCCCAATACCTTTTAATTTCTAACTTGTTCTTTTTAGCTTTTAAGAAATGGCCTGGTTTTATTTTGTATATATTTTTATATATAGAATTTGGAGCAGAAATATATCCAAATCTTAAAAATTCCGATAGAGAATTAAATTCAATTTCTTTTTTAAGGCCAGGAAATTCCAATATTGTTCTTAATTCAGAACCAAAAACAAGTGTGCTTTTTTGATAAAAATAATATAAGGGCTTTACCCCAACAATATCTCTAGCTAGAAATAATTCTTCCTTATTGCTATCCCAAATAGCAAAAGCAAACATTCCTCTAATTTTATCTAAGCAAGATTCTCCCCAAAAATGATAAGCTTTTAATAAAACTTCAGTATCACATTCACTTTCAAAATTATAATTATTTTTTTCTAAAGTCTTCTTAATCTCTCTGAAATTATATATCTCTCCATTTAAAATAATGGTAAGGTTTTTAAATGTCATTGGCTGATTGCCAGCACTAGAAAGATCTAATATTGATAACCTCGAATGACCAAGAGAAATATAATCGTTGAAATAAAAACCATTAGAATCTGGTCCACGATGAGAAATAGACCTTACCATTTTAGATAAAGATTCTTGATATTTTTTTGATTTTGAATTATGAAAAATTCCAGTTATTCCACACATAGATTATTTCTTTAAAAAAACAAACTCATTGCATCCATGACCCTTATCATATATTTTTGAATTATATAAAACAAAACCTCTTCTTTCATAAAAATTTATAATATCTTCGGATTTGGCGACCTCAAAAGGGTAACCACCAGCCCAATCAACTAAATCTATCCATAAAGACATTCCTCTATCTTTTTTATATTCTCTCCAATAAAGAAATGGATCTCCTTTGATTGTGTTTAAAATAATTGTCTTCGAGTATAATCTTATAAAAACAAACAATAAAATAATATTTTTAATAATCTGTGGTGACGCGTTATAAAGTTTCTTAATTTTTTCCCATAATACACTTACAAAGCCCTGATTGTTATAGATTGATATAAAAAGATATCCATTTGAAGATACGAGATGCGATACATTATCTAGAGCGTCCCACATTTTTCCCGTGTGATGCAAAACACCCCAAGAATATACAAAATCAAACTTATTTAAAGAGGTTAAAAAATTATTATCTAGAACGTCACCTCTGGAAATAAACCATTCATTATCTTTTGGAAAATAAATTTCTTTGATTTTTTGAGCACATAAAACAGATTCTGAATCATAATCAAAGGAATAAACTTTAGCGCCCAACTTTCTAGCAGCTAAAGAAAATAGCCCACTTCCACACCCAACATCTAAAAATGTTTTTTGAGAAAGATTATCAATCTTTAGCATTTCCGTTAAAGATTCTTGAGCCTGAATTATCCTATCATCATCAATAACATCTAAAAGGTTTTTCCAATTTTTTCCAAAATCAAATCTTTTATTTTTCATAATATATTTTATAATAATTTTAAATATTCATTAAATATTTTTTTAATATCAAAATCTCTAGATCTTTCTTTCAGCTCCTTAATATTTACTGACTCTTTCAAAGATTCTCCTATAGCTTTCGCCAAAGCATCGACATCCCCAACTGGCACAAGTTTTCCATACTTACCATCATCTAATATTTCTCTAGGTCCACTTGGACAATCTGTACTAATAATTGGTATGCCGCAAGCTAATGATTCAATTAAAACATTAGGGAATCCTTCATATTTAGATGATAAAACAAAGAGGTCTGAGTTAGCCATATATTTATAAGGGTTATTGATAAATCCAGGCATATCAATATATTCTTCTAGGTTTAATTCTTTAATCAACTTATTTAGATTAATTCTTTCATCTCCCTCTCCCAAGATAATCAATTTTGCATTGCTCTCTTCTCTTATTTGAGAAAAAGACAATATTAAATTTCTAAAATCTTTTTGTTCGCTTAATCTCCCAATACTTAAAATTATTTTACCTTCTTTGTTTCTAAAAAATGGGTGGCTAATTACATCTGAAAATTCTTTTTCTATTTTTTCAATAATAGGATTGTTTATAACAACCAACTGATTTTTGTTTATATTTATATTTTTAATTAAATTATCTGCCATATCTTTTGAGAGAGCTACAACAACATCAGACTTTCTATAAACAAAAGAAGCTATTAATTTTAATTTATTACTTGGAATAGAAGAAAAATAAATTTCTTGTCTTATTATTATTTTTGAATTAACTAGTGATATTTTTTTAGCAATAATGGCGATAATATTTGCATGAGTTAAAGTAGACAATATATGGCTTGGTTTATTTTTTCTTAAATAAAAAATCAAAGGAATTAGTGCAAATAAAACTCTTTTACTTTTTAAATCAATTATTTTAATCTTTTTATCTACTTCGCCTAAATACGGCCCTTCTTTCTGGACTAAAACCAAATCAACATCAAAACCATTATTTGCAAACTCATTAGCTAAATTAACAAAAACTCTTTCCGCCCCGCCACCACGCAGAGATGGAATAAAAAAAGTAATTTTCTTTCTACTCATAATTTGTTATTTTTTAACAATCCACCAATCATAATTCACCCCCTCAAGCTTAAGGTTGTTTTTTTCTGAGAATTCAATGACTGCCTTAACTAATCCAGAATATTCACCAGAAAAATCATGCCCACTAATGACTCCACCATCCCTTAATTTTGGAAAATATAATTCAATGTCTTTCTTTACGGAATCATAACTATGATCTCCGTCAATATAAATGAAATCGAAACCATCAGGAATATCGCTAATAGCATTATCTGATCTTTTTTTAATAAAATCTATCTTATTATTAAAACTATTTAAATTATTTTTTGCAAACCTATATGCTTTTTCAAAATCATAAACAATTCCATCAAAACTTGAATCTTCTTCTAAAAATTCGGTGTATTCAGAATCTGCTTCCATTGTAGAAACAACCTCATCTTTCTTAATATATAGCTTACCATAAGGATCAATAAGATATAATTTATTTATTTTTAAGTTTTTTAATAATCTTTTAGCATTGTCTCCCTTAAAAACTCCGATCTCTATACCGACCAATGATTTATCTTTAAAGTATTCTTTAAAAAATTTAGTAGATGGCCTTAAATCTAACCCAAGGATATTCTTTAACCTTGCCTTAATTATTGAATATAAAGACAACAACACTAATAACAATTTACCTAAAGTTCTTTCTTTCATATTTTTAATTTAATTTTTATAAAAACTGTTAATTTTCTCAATAACAAAATCCATTTCGTCTTTCTTTAATCCATAATACATTGGCAATCTTAATATCCTTTCGCTTTCTTTAGTGGTATAATTATCAATACCACTAAATTCACCATAATTCAATCCAGCAGGAGAGCTATGAAGTGGAATATAGTGAAATGCTGATTGAATTCCATTACTCTTAAGATGTTCTATTAATCTACTTCTTGTTTCTAAATCACTACATTTAACATAGAACATGTGTGCGTTATGTTTACATTCCTCTGGAATATGTGGCAACTCCAAAAAACCATCTTCTTGTAATGGTTTTAATTTTTTGAAATATAAATTCCATGATGCCAGACGATCTTGATTGATTTTATCCGACCCTTCTAATTGTGCATATAAATAAGCTGCATTTAATTCACTTGGTAAGTATGAACTACCAATATCTACCCAAGTATATTTATCAACTTGACCTCTAAAAAACTTACTTCTATTGGTTCCCTTTTCTCTAATGATTTCCGATCTTTCAATAAAATCTTGGTTATTTATTAATATTGCACCACCCTCTCCCATAGTATAGTTTTTTGTTTCATGAAAACTAAAACATCCAATATCACCAATAGTTCCCAAATTCCTATCCTTATACCTCGACATTACTCCCTGAGCAGCATCTTCAATTACAAAGAGGTTGTATTTCTTTGCTATTTCCATGATTCTATCCATTTCGCAAGAAACTCCAGCATAGTGAACAGGAACTATTGCTCTAGTCTTTTTCGTTATGGCTTTTTCAATAAGATTTTCATTAATATTCATTGTGTCGGGACGAATATCTACAAAAACAATCTTTGCACCTCTTAAAACAAAAGCGTTTGCTGTTGAAACAAAAGTATAAGAGGGCATAATAACTTCATCTCCCGGCTCAATATCAATTAAAATGGCAGACATTTCCAATGCATGAGTGCAAGAAGTTGTAAGTAGGGCTTTTTTTGTGCCAAAATTATCTTCAAACCAAGAATTACATTTTTTAGTGAAAAGACCATCGCCAGATAATTTTTTATTATCTTCTATCGCCTCTTTTATGTATTCTTGCTCTTTTCCTGTATATGGAGGTATGTTAAAGTTGATCATTTTTATTTAAATCTTATTCTAAATGAATTTAATGGAAAAATAGATTTCCCATCACAATATTTTGCTGTTATTATTTTTAATAATCCTTTTCCGCAAACTACTATTGGCTTTTTGTCTTCTATAAAAATAATTTTACCTGGACATCTATTCTCTATTTTTAAATCAGGTAGCTCTATAGTATCATCGATAGTAATTAATTTTTTATCAATATAAGCCTTTGCGCCATCATATGGATAAGACAAAGCGTCTACTGACCTTTTAATAGTTGATGATTTATTGTGCCAATTTATAAAATAATCATCGAAGTTTCGCCATAAACTATAACTAGCATCTTTTTCTAGTTGAGGAAAACTTATTATTGTTTTGTTATTATAGATTTCTATATAGATAGATTCAACTAATTCAAAATAAAGAGGTAAAATTTTTATAATAGCATCTTGTATTTTTATTGGATAATTAATCTTTATCTTTTTTTGCATTATAATTCTACCCCTATCATAATATCTTGAAGCAAATAGAGCAGTTACTCCAATTGTTTTTTCTCCGTTTATTAACATGTTAACTAATGGAGCAAATCCCCTATATTTAGGCAATATAGAATCATGTAAAACAATCAGATTTAAACTATCCTTAATAATCCATCTCCATCCAATTGCAAATTTATAATTATTTGATTTGGGAATTTTATCGTTTTTTTTGAAAAATTTAATTTTTTTATCTAGACACAATTTTACTATTTCTTTATGGTAATCTTTTTTTATATCTTTATCGCTAGAAACTACAATATAGTCTATTAATGATGACCCAAACAAATTAATAAAATTCAATAAAACAAAAAAACCCTTCTCTCCCATTAAATAAAAAATTACCTTGTTCATTTTTTTATTATTCTTTAAATTTCAATGTTAAAAATCAACCATTAAAAATCTCCCTCCACTGCTTTATCAAATTTTCTTCCGAAAAATATTCTTTTATTTTATTTTTGTTACTTTCCGCTGTTTTTTCGTCAATCAAATCAAGATTAAATTCACTTATATCGTAAACTACTACTCCTTTTTCATGATAAAAATTCCATATAACTGCATCTTTTTTGATATAAATTTTTTTACCAAACTCAAGTAAAAGATTAATGTTGCCCATTCCTTGCTGTTTGTCAAAATTAAAAATTGCAACATCTACTCCAGATAATATTTTCAAATATTTTTTGAATGATATAAAATCAATTAAAGCAATAAATTTTTTACCAAATATTTTACCACCTTCTTCAATAATTTTTTCCCTATAATTAAAATCTCCATAAGATAATGGACAAATTATTTCTATACCACGATCTTTATATTTTTCTAATAATTTAAAAACTTCTAAGTGGTTATTACTAGGAACCGCAGAATTGCCAACCTGAATAATAATTTTTTTGTTTTGTTTTTTTGAATTAATCAAATTAATTTTATTATATATAATATTTGGATACATAAAAAAATAATGCTTACTTCGCACTCCATGAAATTTTTTGGCAAAATAATAATCATCTTTAATAAATGAACTAACCTCGGGAATTCTTCTCAAAATAATCTTTCTAAATAATGATTGAATTTTTTCTTTAAATTTAATATCTTCGTATCTTTGAAATCCCCAAATAACCCAGTGGCATTTTTTATGTAACCATGGCTGAATAAAAAAAATCAAAATATTAGAAAAAAAACCATGTAATATTATTTTTTCACAACTATTCATCTTATTAATTAGAAAAAGCTGATCTTTTAATTTTTTAGAAATAATTTTAGAATTAAAGCCTTCGCTTGGTTTAAAATTATTAATATCTTCCCCAACCAAAGCAAAAAAATGATCATCTGCTTTAAATTTACTATTTATAAAATCTATAAAAGCTTCATGGAATTTTCCTGCAGAAATTATATGTAAATATTTTATTTTTTTATTCTTCTCCATAAATTCTCTTGTAGTATTCTTGATATTCTCCCGAAATAACACTATTTAGCCAATCTTGATTATCCAGATACCAATTAATAGTTTCTCGAATTCCACTTTCAAAATTTGTTTCAGGCAACCACTCTAACTCACTCCTAATCTTTTTCGAATTAATTGCATATCTTTTATCATGGCCCTTTCTGTCTTTGAAATATTCTATTAAATTGTAATCTATTTCTTTATAATTTTTTACTTCTTTAATAATATCTATAATGTTTTTTACTACTTCTATGTTTTTTCTCTCGCTATCCCCACCAACATTATATACTTCGCCGAGCTTTCCTTTCTGTAAGATCAAATCGATGGCTTTGCAATGATCAATAACATGAATCCAGTCTCTTACATTACTACCATCGCCATAAACAGGAATCTTTTTACCCTCTATTATGTTATTTATAACAAGAGGGATTAGTTTCTCTGGAAATTGATATGGCCCATAGTTATTAGAACATCTACTAATTATTGCTGGGAAATTGTATGTTTCGATATAGGACGAAACAAGCAGATCTGAACCTGCTTTTGATGCTGAATAAGGAGAACGAGGATTAATTGGTGTTTTTTCAGTGAAATAACCATTATCACTTAAACTACCATAAACCTCATCTGTTGATATTTGCAAGAAGATCTTGCCCTCTTCGTAATCACCTTCTTCTTTCTCCCAATACTTTCTAGCAATTTTAATTAAATTATGGGTTCCCAATATATTTGTTTTTAGGAATAACTCTGCGTTCTCTATTGATCTATCGACATGAGTTTCTGCAGCAAAGTTAATAACAAAATCAATATTGTTTTCTAAGAATATTTTATTAACTAAATCTTTGTCGCATATATCCCCTTTAATAAAACTAATTCTTTCTAATTCACCTTCAATTGTTCTTAGATTTCCAGCATAAGTTAGTTTGTCTAAAACGATTAATTCCACTTCATAATTATACTTCTCAAGAAAATATTTAACAAAATTAGAACCAATAAACCCTGCTCCTCCAGTTATTAAATACTTTTTCTTCGAATTCATTTTCTTAATAATTTCTTTAAATATTCCCCGTAGTTATTTTTACAAAGCTCTTCTGCTTTTCTTACCATGTCACTATTTTTTATCCATCCTTTTCTCCATGCAATCTCTTCTAGGCATGCGATCTTATATCCCTGCCTCTTTTCAATAATCTCAACAAACTGAGATGCTTCCATCATTGACTCATAAGTTCCCATATCAAGCCAGGTATATCCTCGACCAAGCATCTTTGCTTTTAGTTGGCCTCTTTTTTGATATTCTTCATTAATAGATGTTATTTCTAATTCGCCTCTATCGGATGGCTTAACTTGTTTGGCGATATCAATTACATCGTTGTTATAAAAATACAAGCCCGTAACGGCTATATTACTCTTGGGATTTTTTGGTTTTTCTTCAATACTTAAAACATTGTACTTCGAGTCCAACTCCACAACGCCAAATCTTTTGGGGTCGGCAACATTATATCCAATAATAGTAGCACTATTTAAACCTCCAACAATGTCGCTAAAAATATCTCCAAGTGCTTCACCGTAAAATATATTGTCTCCTAAAATCAAACAAACAGAATCCTCGCCAATAAAATTCTCTCCAATTATGAATGCCTGAGCTAATCCATCTGGACTTGGCTGAATTTCATAAGAGATATTAACTCCCCAATCACTTCCGTTGCCTAAAAGATTTTTGAAAGAATTAAGATCTTCAGGAGTAGTGATAACAAGAATGTCTCTAATTCCCGCCAACATTAAAACCGATAATGGATAATAAATCATTGGCTTGTCATATATCGGAATTAAATGCTTATTTACTCCTTTTGTTACAGGATAAAGGCGTGTTCCCTTGCCTCCTGCTAAAATTATTCCTTTCATATTCTCATAATCTTACCGACCCCACCCCTCATAATTTATCCCAACCTTTTTAAAATCTTCTTTATTCCAGATATTTCTTGTATCAACAACAATGTCTACGTGCTTCTTAATCTCTTCTGGCCCAACACCCCTAAACTCATCCCATTCTGTCATTAAAACCAAAACGTCGGAGCCTGAAAGTGCTTCCATTTTATCTTTACAAAACTCTATTCCGTTATTTAATTCTTTTCTTGAATTCTCTAATGCAATTGGATCATAGCATCTTACCTTTACTCCCTCTTGAACCAACTTCTCAATCATTTTGATAGAAGAAGATTCGCGAATATCATCTGTGCCTGCTTTAAAGGCAAGTCCCCAAACAGCAACCGTCTTTCCAAAAAGATTTGGAATATGTTTTTTGATCTTCTGAATTGCAATTAATTGATGAGATTTGTTAGAATCGGTTACGGCTTCCAGTATTCTTAAATTAACTCCGTAGTCTATTGCGATATTAATGATTCCATCAACATCTTTTGGAAAACAAGAACCACCATATCCTGGACCTGGAATTAAGAACTTATCACCAATACGAGAATCTAATCCAATTCCCCGAGCCACCTCTTTAATATCTGCTCCTGTTTTCTCGCAAAGCCCTGCTATTTCATTAATGAAAGATATTTTGGTTGCTAGAAATGCATTTGAGGCATATTTAATTAACTCGGCACTCTTAACATCGGTAATCATTAGGTTATACCCCTTTTCTACCAAAGGGCCATATATCTTCTCAGAAGCCTCTTTTGCTCTTTTGGAGTCTACTCCAACCACAATCCTGTCTGGTTTCATAAAATCTTCAATAGCCGAACCCTCTCTTAAAAACTCTGGATTAGAAACAACGTCAAAAGCAACATCTGATTTCAAGTTTTCCCGAATAATTCTTTTTACTTCTTCAGCTGTTCCAATTGGAACAGTTGATTTATTAACAAAAACAACATAATGATCTAGATTTTCGCCAACTTCTTTGGCAACAGTCCAAACATATTTTAAATCCACTTTTCTTTGCTCATCTGGAGGAGTACCAACGGCATTAAAAACAGCCTCGGCATCTTTTAATCCCTCGGATAAGCTTGTTGTAAAAGAGAGTCTTCCATTGTCTAAGTTTCTTTTTAAGAAATCTTCTATTCCCTCTTCAAATATCGGGGAAATCCCCTTCTTAAGCTTTTCTACCTTGTCGGCATCGATATCAACACCAACAACACTGTGCCCAAGCTCAGCAAAACAAACTGCACTAACTAATCCGACATATCCTGTTCCAACAACTAGAATCTTCATAATTATTAATTAAAGTGAATAATACTCCCTATACCAATCAACAAAATTCTTAACTCCTAAATCAATAGATACTTTTGGCTCCCAATCAAGCAATTTCTTTGCTTTTGATGTATCGGCCGAAGTCCTTAAAACATCGCCTTTTTGTATTGGCATAAACTTCTTCTCTGCTTTCTTTGTAGCACTTTTTTCAATTTCTTCAATAAGAGAAGCCAAAGAAACAGATTTTGAACCAAGATTAAATATTTCCCAGGAGAAATTAGCTTCCATTGCTTTTACTGTTCCATCAACAATATCATCAATGTATGTAAAACTCCTCTCCATTTTACCCTCTCCATAAACATCTATCTCCTCGCCTTTAATAATTGCATCAGTAAACTTAAAAAGAGCCATATCTGGTCTTCCATAGGGGCCATATACAGTAAAATATCTAAGGCCTACCATTGGGATATCATACAAAGAATGATAACTATGGCAAATTACCTCGGTAGCCTTCTTGGTTGCAGCATAGAGCGATATGGGGCTACTCGTATCATCTTCTTCTGAAAAGTATTCCTTGCTAGAATTGCCATAAACAGAAGAAGAAGAGGCGAAAACAATCTTCTTGATTCCGTAGTCTTTACTTAATTCAAGGATATTAAGAGTTCCTAGGATATTAGAGCTTTCGTATGCAAAGGGATCTTCAAGCGAATACCTAACCCCTGCTTGTGCTGCTAAATGAAAAATAATATCTATCCTTTCTTCTTCAAATATATTCTTCAATTCCTCTAAATTACAAATATCAACCTCGTATAATTTAAAATCAAGACCTTTTAAAATCTTGCTTATTCTGTCTCTTTTTAGCTTAGAATCGTAGTATTCGTTAAAATTATCAATAACAACAACTTTGAAACCATCGCTGATTAATTTATCAACTAAGTGCGAACCAATAAACCCTGCTCCACCTGTAACTAATACCTTTTTCATAATCTTGATTTTTTAAACCATTCGGCCGTCAACTCCAACCCACTCTCCAAACCAACCACTGGCTTCCATTTCAAGTCTTTTTTAGCTTTTGCAAAATCCAAACAACTTCTCTTCTGTTCTCCTTTTTTAGCTATAGCATGTATTTCTTTACAATCCAAACCAAAAATACTTCTCAAATTATTAAAGATTGTATTGATGTTGGTTTCTTTGCCTCCCCCAATGTTATAAACTCCAGTTTTCTTGCTCTTCATCGCTAAAACCTGAGCATTAACAACATCCATAACAAAAACAAAGTCTCTGGTATTCCTCCCTGTTCCATTAATTACTGGATTTTCTCCTTTAATCATCTTTTTGCAAAATATGGCCACAACACCAGCTTCTCCATCTGGATTTTGTCTTGGACCATATACATTGCCCAATCTTAAAGAGTTGTATGGCAAACCAAATACTTGGTAATAGTAGTTTAGATACTTATCAACTGATAACTTCTCTACCCCATAAGGAGAAAGTGGATATTCAGAATAACTCTCTGGAGTAGGTATTACCTTAGCGTCGCCATATATCGCCCCACCAGTAGAGGTAAAGACAAACTTCTTAATATTATTAGCTCTGGAGCATTCTAGTAAATTCAAAGATCCTTTAATGTTTGTATTAGCACTAGCTATTGGATCTTCAACAGACTTTCTAAGATTAATTTGAGCTGCTAAATGAAAAACAAAGTCAAACTTTTCTTTTTTAAAAACATCTGCAATCTTAGGACTACAAATGTCTAGATTATAGAATTTAGCTTTCGGATTAAGATTCTTCTTTTTACCAGAAGATAAATTATCAATAACAACAACATTGAAACCATCATTGATTAATCTATCAACTAAGTGTGAACCGATAAACCCAGCCCCGCCCGTAACTAATGCTTTCATGATTTTAATTTCTTTAATAATTTATCAACCTCTTTAGGGAGCTTCTTTGATATGGCATATACTTGATTAGCAAGATTTTCGTTGTATGTGTGAGATGCAAGGTTTCTATTCTCTAAAAACTCAATCCACTTCTCAACATCGTCAATCAATTCCATCTTCCCCGCCCATCTAATACAACTCTTAGGGCTCAAACAGTCAAAACCTTCATCCCGACAATACTCTTTAATTGTTTTCCATGACAATTCAAAAACAAACTCAAATCTTTTAATAGTAGCATCTTTACTAACCCTTGTTGCGGGCAACAAAACAACCTCTTTTAGTCTTTTGTTTGCTTTTTCTAAACTTTCAATTAATGCTTCTTTTTTATTCATAATTCTTTTGTCTTTAATAGCGCAACCTTTTTAAAAGAAGGTGAAACTAAAGAAAAATCAACAACATCTACACTGTAAGGTAAATTAGATTCTTCTAGAGCATCTTTAATCAAAGCCATTTTTAAAAAAGGAACCTTCTTTTTACCAACAAGGCCAATGTCGTAATCGCTGTATTTCTTAGCTTTGCCTGTTGCTCTTGAACCAAAAACAAAAGCCTTGTAGTCTTTTGGATTAATGAAATTAAAAACTATCTTTTTAATTTCTTGTTCTGTTTTATTCATAAAACCATTTTTCTTTACAAATACCCGATTGAGCGATAATACCCTTTAACGTTCTTGGCTTTATTGATTTATTGCCATGAACAGGAACAACTACTTGATGATCCCTCCCTTCGTATTTGCCAGAATAATAATAGTGGCTTCCTCTAGTATGAGTATTATGAAAGCCATATCTCTCCAAGAACTTGATAACACTTTTCGCTGTCCAATTATACAAACTTCTTGTCATACTACGCTGGCATAAAACTTCCACACAAACTATACTCTCCAAAAAAAGAAATCTGTTTGCTCTTTAGCTTCTTGCGTTCTTGTAATCTCTGCCACATATCCTCGTATTCTTTATCCGTTTCTTGATTAAGAACTGAAAGATCGGCCTTTGTTTTCCGAACAACTTCAATATATCCAGAAAGAGCCTCAAACAAAAGACTCGTTGCCTCTTGAGAAGTTTTTCCCGACTCCACAATATTCAACTCCAAAGCCACAGCATACCAATCATCGTGCTCTTTAAAAACAATTACTCTCGTTGACCCGTTTTCTAATGTATTTTTATACTTAATCATAACTATTTGTATTATATCAAATAAAACGAATAAACTCAAACGATTTTGTTAAAAAAATACAAGGAAAGAAAACCTGAGAATAGCTCTGTTAAGACCACTGCCCAAACTAACCCCCAAACACCAAATAGTGGAATTAGAACCAAAAACAACACTATCTTTAATACAGGAGTAGCTGTATTGATGATATAAAGGTCGCGAGAGCGCATTTCAGCAGTAATAGCTGTTCCTATCAGGGTAAAGGGAGAAAGAAGGATTAAAAGGGCAAACAACTGGAAATATGGAACAGAATCCATGTATTGAGGGATGAACAAAGAATAAAGATATGGAGCTAGTAAAATAACTACTATTGTTACAGGAATAGTTATGATAAAAAGCTTCTTAAACTTTTTCATAATCCCAACCTTCATACTCCCAACACTTTTCTCTCCCATCTTAGGCAAAGCTAATGACCCAATAGGAATAATTCCTTGGATATACTGCACGGGCATCTGAGCAAAGGCATAAGTAGCAAGCTGTACTGGCCCAAATAACTTCCATAAAATGATCTTATCAATATGGGCCACCACTGTTCCAATAGCGCTCATTACTGTTAGGTGCTTGCCAAAACCAATTGCCTCTGGCAAAACATCGTCGTTACTCTTTTGTCTCAAGGTTCTTAAAAAGAAAAACCCATACAATATTGTGCTAGATCCAAAAAGAACAACAATCATATAGGCGGGGTTTTGAGTAAGTATAATTGTAGTAATCACTAAAACTGCAGTAATGGCTACTACAGCAAACTCATACTTGCCTTTTTTCTCAAAGTTCTTTTTTCCAAACCAGAAAGAAGAATAAAGAGCAAAAGCATTGTAAAAAGGTAGAAATATCGCTACTGCTAAGAATCCAAGCCATAAAGTAGTGTTTCCGTTATACAAATACCAACAACTAGCACCGAAAGAAAACAAAGAACCAATTAAACCAAACTTGATTTTCTCTTTTACTGCTAGCGCAAGAGTGCCGTCTTTGTTTTGAGCAATTGCTTTTACTAAAGATGTAGACATGCCGGATAGAGCAAATATGCTAAGTATCCCCGCCATAGATATTATGAAATTATATGTTCCGTATACATCAGGACTAGCATACCTACCAAAAGCAATCATTTTAGCAAAAGATATGGCAAATATTCCCAGATTAGCAAGAATAATCCAAAAACTACCCTTAACAGCATAAGTCATATCTGTTTCAGTGTATTTTTCAGTTTTTCTTAACAGATCAACAATCCAAGATTTCATAAAATGATAATACCACAAAACAAAGAAAAAACCCACCTAATGGTGGGCCTTTTCCCTACTAAGCAAGACTATCTTCCTAGTATCTGATTAAGCTTAGCTATAGTTTTACCTCCTACATAGCCAGTACCAGTAGTTAGCCCGATTGGTGTTAAAACCTCAGATGCATATTTGTTTTGGAATTTAATAACAGCACCTCTTGTTAAGCCACCAAAGTAGTTAGTTTCGTTTCCGATTGAACCAACACCAGATACCGCAATTTGTGTGTCTACTGATCTATTAAGTATTGTTTGCAAACACTTAACATCACCTCCAGTCATACCTAGAGATAGATTCCTGCTAAATGTTACTCCATCGCATGCTCCCGATGATGTAATGCCTTGTGATTGAGCAATTTGTGCTTGCAAAGTAGCGATAAGAGCTATTAACCTAGCAATTTCAGCTCTTAATTGGTCTTGAGTCATTCCTGTAGTGTCTACAACAGCTTCTTCTGTCTTTTCTTCTCCCATTAAGGCAAAGTTACTAAATTGACTGGTAGTTGCACTAACAGTATTAGTTGCTTTGTTAACTGTGCTAGGTAGAGCAACCCATTCTGTTCCGTTCCAACGATATACCTTTAGACTATCTTCGTCTAAGTTGGCAATCTCTTCGTCAGTATAGGTAAAAGATAGTGTTACATCTTTGCTAAAGGTTGTTATTGATTGACCAGAGCCACCAGTTGCAGTTAGTTGGTATACCTTTCCACCAACCATAACAAAAGATTGAGGAGCTGAACCGGTTGTTCCAGCCGATACTACTTCTTCCATAGTAGAAGTCTTTACCTCAAACTTAGTATCGCTAACAATGGCATTGGCAGGAACCTCTATCTTAACAGTTGGGCCGTCTTCAGTTGTTAGGGTTGTTTTTCCACCAGCACTAGGTGTTGCAGTTACTTCTCCAGTATTGGTTGTTGGAGTTGTTGGTGTAGATGATCCACCGCCACCGCCACCACTCACTCTACGAACTATTGTGCTTTCGGTGTAAGTGGCAAATTTAGTAAAATGTTTAGTCCAAATCACTAAATCAGATCCAACATCAATTTTACAATCTCCATCAATTGAGAGCTCATCGCCTACTACTTGACTATCACCAGAACAAACATTAACAATTTCTGTAAAATCAATCCCCGCTCTAGTATAGCCGGCTCTCTTGCCAGCTTGTCCGGCAATTAAAATCCTAATCCCTTTATTAAAAGATAATTTAGCACCAGAAAAACCTAATTCAATAGCCGTGCTCAAGGTTCTAGTTTTGTCAGATGTCTGGGGTAGAGAAACAGTGGCTATTATTGGTGCAGAGATTACTCCACCCCAAGAACTATCGGTGCTAGTAACAGTTGTGCTCGGAATTGATATTGTCGCATTGTTTGCATTTTCTGATACAATATTAATTGATGGAATTGCGCCCGCACCATCTTGTATAAAAGAGCTTAAATTAATCGTTGGATTATTTATTCCATCCTCAAACAATATTGATACTTCTTGATCTGGATTAGTAAGAATAATTTGCGGAGTGCTGGTAGTCCCTGTTGCATTGCCATCTACATCTGGAACAGTTTGTGTTTCTTCTAACAAAACAACCGTTACTAGATAATCTTGTGTAGAAGAATCCTCTGCAGTAACGCTATATGTTACTGGTTCGGTAAAATCCTGAGCTACACCCGAAGCTGGACTAACTGATTCTCCAGTAATAGTAATAGTTGGCACAATACTGGTAACGCTAGTTCCATAAGGAACAGTTAGAATAATAGTCTTCTCTTCTTCATTAATTGTTGTAATTCCTACTTGATCAGAAATAGTAAAACCAGTTATCCTTTTAGCTGGATTTAAATTAACATTTAAAGCATAAGTTACTGTTGTTGTCCCATCTTGGGCTGTAACTACTAAAGTGTTAGTAGAGGTTACTGGATTAGATATTTGAGAATCATCCCATATTTGATTTTCTTCTCCTTTTACTAAAGCCTCTAAGAAATCAGGTTTTGATGTTCCAAAAGGAATATCTGTAATAGTTTCGCTCTCTGTTCCGCCACTACTAACTGTATATGCTCCAGATGTTATAGTAGCAATTGTGCTTGCTGGTAATTTTAAAACAATTAACTCAAATTCTTTTGTATCACTAGCCTCTCCTTTTGTTAAAGTTGCGGTTAAAGTAACCGTTGCATCTCCATTAGCAAAAAGTGGCCTATTTATGGTTTGCCCATCGTGAGAAACAATATTAGGATTACTTGATGACCATGTAATTGCAGAACCATTATCCCCAATTGACGGCAATGGATTAGTAAGTGCCACAGTAATATTTGATAAATCAATATTTTCTCCTTTAATGGAGTTAGCCACTAAAGCCTCTTTATCCTCAGCCACCAGATCAACATCGGGGATAGGATCAACAACAACTGTTACTAGATAATCTTGTGTAGAGGCGTTAAAAGCAGTAACGCTATATGTTACTGAGCTAGTAAAATCCTGAGCTACACCCGAAGCTGGATTAACTGATTCTCCAGTAATAGCAATAGTTGGCACAATACTGGTAACGCTAGTTCCGTTAGGAACATTTAGAATAATAGTCTTCTCTTCTTCATCAATACTTCCCACTACTACCGGATCAAGACCTTCAAACTTAAAATCTGTAATAGCTTTAGCGGTAGTAATAGAACGAATAGCTTGTTCAGCATTAATTCTCTTTCCAGAAACTGTTTTCCCCGACAAAGACTCTACGCTATCACCCGTATTCATAATTGTACTCTTTAATTGAGACAAGGTAAGGCTGGGCTCTACTCCCCATATCAAAGCAGCTAATCCGGCAACATGCGGTGCGGCCATTGAGGTGCCATTCATATATTGATATGAGTTTGTGTTAGATATACTAATATCATCAATCTTTGGTATTTGTGAGCCAACCACTGATTCGTTTGTGCTCCAAACAAAACGAATCCTCATATTCTCTTTTCCTGCACCTAAATTAGCACTGTAATAGCCAGCTGAATAACTACCACAAACCCTTGCTTTCTCAACCCAATTACTATCGTTGTTATCAACTTCAATTGATAGATAATCATTTACGCAACCACCAGAAACCTCAATATCAGCATTAAAATAAAAGAACAGGTATGGATTTCCTTCGTGAACGGTGGTGTTAATTGGGTTTGTGAGAGTCAAGGTTCCATAATCATTGTTTACATAAGAAGAGTTTGGGCTAGCATATTTATCGCCCACAGGAGAATTCCAGTCTCCAACTAACCAATTTCCTGTTGCTGTAAAAATATTGTTATCGCCACCTGTAAAAATCTCTTGAACAAATCCTGAGCTATAAATATTTGTTCCCGGAGCTCCAACATCAACTGACACCGCCCCATAACTAGAGAATGTTGCTAGTGCATCACTTTGATCTGTAGCAGCTACTGAGATGATATTATCTAGATTAAAATCAGAAGGATAAAAACTATAACCACCATCGTTGTTATTAGCATCGTTACCAGCAGTAGTAACAAATAATCCGGGAAATGTTGCTATGGCATCTTTCATCGCTTGATCAAATTCACTTCCACCCCAACTTGCGTTAATAACAGATGCTCCATTATGCCTAGCAAAATTAATATTCTGAATAATATCTGCTGTGGTAAGGCCTGTTTTCAAAGCCATTATCTTTGCCCTTGGAGCTACTCCAACAACCCCCTCATTATTGTTTTTAACTCCGGCTATTGTTCCGGCAATATGGGTTCCGTGAGAGAAGTAAAACTCTGAGGTTTCTGGTAATGGTGTTTTGTCATTATATTCGTGGTCGTATCCGTGATTACACCCTCCTAAAAAGTTTCCGTTATGATCTTTGCAATTGACACCATCCCACATATTATCAACTAAGTCTGGATGGTTGTAAGCTACACCAGTATCTATTATCGCCACGATAATCTCAGCATTTGTACCTTCATTAATTGCCCAAGCTTCTGGGGCTTTAATATCTGCACCAATAGTTCCGGGATTGTTAGTGTAATAATCACCCTTTACTGCTTGGCCTGTGTTATTAAGACCCCACAAAAGACCTCTATGGGTATCGTTAGTATTAATACTTGTTAGGTGGTATTGGAAATTAGGTTGAGCATATTCAACCCTACTATCGCTCTCAAGCTCTTTTATCTTTTGCTCCACACTCTTACCATCTTTAATTTTTAAAAGAGAGATATTAGATGTTTTCAACTCTTCTTTTAACTCTAATGATTTAGATTGAATAAAGTTAGAAGAATCTGATCTTCCTTTAGAATCTTGCAAATCAATTTTGTCTTCTTGATACTTTACCAAGATTTCGCCTTCAACATATTTCTTATTAACTTCTCTTTCTGTGTCTTTTTCGAAATAACTATCAGCAGCACTTAGAAAAGAACCAAAGAACAAACACACTAGCAATAGCAAGAGGTATGGTTTTTTAATCATTATTTTTGTTTTATTACATAATCATACCAAAGAAAGAGAATAAACTCAAACAGAAGTCTTATCCAATGCAAAATGATTATAAAGTTTATGCTCATCTTGCATGATTAAGGAGCTAAGCTCCTTAATCTGACCTCCTTAATTTGTGTGCTTTGCTCCGTTAAGGAGCTAAGCTCCTTAATCTAACCTCCTTAATCTAACCTCCTTAATACAACCGTTTTATGCTTATTGATGGATTAGAAAATACTACAGATAAACAAAGAGTCCACAGTTAGTGGACTCTTGTTTCAAGCAGTTAATCAAATATTATCTCCCCAATATCTGATTAAGCTTAGCTATAGTTTTACCTCCTACATAGCCAGTACCAGCAGTTAGCCCGATTGGTGTTAAAACCTCAGAGGCATACTTGTTTTGGAATTTAATAACAGCACCTCTTGTTAAGCCACCAAAGTAGTTAGTTTCGTTTCCGATTGAACCAACACCAGAGGCAGAAATCTGTGTATCTACTGATCTATTAAGTATTGTTTGCAAACACTTAACATCGTCTCCAGTCATACCTAGAGATAGATTCCTACTAAATGTTACTCCATCGCATGCCGATGATGTAATACCTTGTGATTGAGCAATTTGTGCTTGCAGAGTAGCGATAAGGGCTATTAACCTAGCAATCTCGGCTCTTAATTGGTCTTGTGTCATTCCTGTAGTATCTACAACAGTTTCCTCTGTCTTTTCTTCTCCCATTAGGGCAAAGTTGCTAAATTGACTGGTAGTTGCACTAACAGTATTAGTTGCTTTGTTAACTGTGCTAGGTAGAGCAACCCATTCTGTTCCGTTCCAACGATATACCTTTAGACTATCTTCGTCTAAGTTGGCAATCTCTTCGTCAGTATAGGTAAAAGATAGTGTTACATCTTTGCTAAAGGTTGTTATTGATTGACCAGAGCCACCAGTTGCAGTTAGTTGGTATACCTTTCCACCAACCATAACAAAAGATTGAGGAGCTGAACCGGTTGTTCCAGCCGATACTACTTCTTCCATAGTAGAAGTCTTTACCTCAAACTTAGTATCGCTAACAATGGCATTGGCAGGAACCTCTATCTTAACGGTTGGGCCATCTTCGGTTGTTAGGGTTGTTTTTCCACCAGCACTAGGTGTTGCAGTTACTTCCCCAGTATTAGTTGTTGGAGTTGTTGGTGTAGATGATCCACCGCCAGTACTTCCGCCGGTGCTACCACCAGTAGAGATGTTAATGGTATAGGCAGAGCTTGCCAATGGGCCTTCACTTCCATCACCATAACAAGCAACGCTTTTTAATGTTAGAGAAGATGAAACAGAAATGGCCGAAGTGTATTTTGTTCCCGCAGAACAACTTGTTGATGTTTGGCATACAGGTGTTGAGTTATTGGTTGTGTAACAAATCGCTGTTGCTCCACTCGCAGACAAAGATACGCTTTGTGCCGAAGTATATGTCCCAGCCGAAGGGCTAGGGGTGGGGGCTGCTTTTAAAACCCCCTCCATGCCCGTCTCCAAGCCCGGTGTCAGAGTACCAGTTTGTTCAGATGCCATACAAGAAACCGACATACCAAACAATAAGCAAGTAATGCTGATAAATATTTTTGTTTTGTTCATAATCTTTTTGCTTTTATTTGGTTAATTATTGAGGCATTGATTCTGAGAAAACGCCATAACTAGTTGAATAAGAACCTCCTGCTGATCCCTCTGGAACCTTCATTTCAACCAAAACTTCAATTTGTCTTCCGTCTGCAGTTGCATCTAAGTCGCTATCTAGTGTTATTGCGTTTGGATATGTTCCGGCTGCTGTAATAGTAACTGGATCTGTATTAGTTGCTTGCTCAGTAGAATAGCGCATATTATTAGCAGCTGCAATAATATTGCTTCCACTTATCCAATCAGCAAACTTCATTTTAAACTGAGTTTCATCTGTTGGAACAGTAATTAAGAACTTCCATGACCAACCATTTCCATAGCTATTATCTGCTGTAGCATATGTTTTAATTGGCTGAATACTCGTTACTACTAAACTAACTTCCCCCTCTGCATCACAATCTAGAGTAAAGGTTCCATTATGAGTAGCCTTGTTATCGCTTTCATCCCAGGCATAGATACTGTAAGAGAACTCAACTCCACAAGCCAAATTACCTAATCTTACTGTGTTTGTTGCCGTTGTAGGCACTGATATTTCATCAGTAATTATCTTTTGTTCACCAGTGAGAGCGAAGGCGACTTGTGCTCTACCAGCCTCACTAGACTTAAACTTAACATCGGCTGTTGATTCACTAACTTTTGTAACAGAAACTTCTGAGATTGTTGGAGCCGTGCTATCTGTAGAGTCTGCCACTACTGTAAAGTTACTTGAGCTTGATCCTCCATACTGAGTAGCTAAAGCATTTCCAGAAGCATCAGTAACATCGGTAGTTACTCTAACAAAATATGCTCCAGAATAATCAAAGTAATATATTGGAATGATATGAACTATTGTACGATCTGGAGACATTAAAAGGTCTGATTCTATTTCTGTTGTACAAGCTTCTGCCTCAGAAACTAAGCAAAGCTTAACTGTGCTAGTAGTAACCGAATCACCGTTTATTCCCTCCGAAAAAGTCACATAAGGGTTTACTCCTCGGCCAACATCTGTTGCCCCTGCAACTGGATATTGAGATAGAACTGTTGGAGGTGTAGTATCTGCACCAACAATATTAATTGTTGCTCCAGTTGTTCCAGTAATTGTTGCTCCAGAATTAAATACAGAAACAGATCTATTGCTTTCTACACCGTTAAAGGTAATTCCCCCTGATAATGTTTTAGTTCCTTCATTTGCTGACACAAAAGATGTGTTTTGGTTATAAATTGCACCAGAAGCATCCGTTTCAATAAATACTTGCCCAGTAAAAGGAGTTACTCCATTTCCAGCGCTTATAGCATTATCGTATTGATCAACTGCTGTAATTGTAATACTTGTTGGAACTCCGACGATTGGGCTAGTATCTACAACTACATTAAAGTGATGCAATGCACCCGCTGTAATATCTGCTGTTGTAGTAGCTAGTCCATTGAAAGAATAATTGCCTGCGTCAGCTCCGCCATGTGTTAATCCAGATATGTTGACTAGTATTCCTGTTCCAATATTTTCTGTAGTAAAAGTTGCAACAGAACCATCGGTTGAAGTGGTGACTGTATCGCCACTTTCTACACCAACAAGATTAAAGCTTGCAATGGTTGCAGTGGTTGTTGCATCGTATACCTTGTTATCTACAGTCACTGTTGCGGTTAGTGGTTTTTGGGTGATATCTGCTGTTGTAGTAGCTAGTCCATCGAAAGAATAATTTCCTGCATTATCTCCGCCATGTGTTAATCCAGATA